>Ga0326513_10000085_pt1 | contig 68017 bp, 73 predicted proteins | sample 2_2465_0518_D_FD_203654 | JGI IMG/M metagenome (GOLD analysis project Ga0326513, IMG submission 203654) | Bovine rumen microbial communities from UC Davis, California, United States - 2_2465_0518 | ecosystem: Host-associated > Mammals > Digestive system > Stomach > Rumen | place: USA...
GTACTCCTCACGAGGATTGCATGGGTTCTCGTCATAATAAACTCTTAATGTGTAATCTCCTATTTTTCTTTCTGCTATTGCGTTGTCCATAATGCTTGATTTTTTAAACAATACCATAAAACTTAGCGATACGGGCGAGTGCCGCACCGCAACTATACCACCACCGAGCCGCAAACGCCTCAGCAGACATTTTTGTTCCCCAGCTCTTACCAATTTCGCCGATATAATAATTGCGATATTCTATCGAACAAATGCTTGGAAGGCAACGAAGATATTCGCTGTACCTCTTTGCAAGTGTGGGTATGGTATAAGAGTTGCGGAAGTTGCATGAATACTCCGCCTCGTAACGGCGGTTAAATATCCAAATCGCTTCTCCGCAGTTCTGAGGACGCTTGCGCCAAGGCTCGTCCTCAAATACTGTGGATTTCATAATGCGGTCGATTACATAACGAGCAAACTTGTCCTCGCCATTCTCTTCGAAATAGTCTTTTCTTGTTTCCATACCTTAGTCCTCCACCATTAGAAAATCTTTTACCAACTGCTCATTCTCTTTCAAAAAGAGGTCGCGCTGGTGTTCCTCATGGAAAGCGAGATATGCGTATGATGCTATGTACTTGCCAGTTGTAATCTCATCGTGCTCTCTATCTATGACGAACTTATCGTCTTGACTGCCCCATTCAGCGTCAGTGACTGGACCGCCATACCGCTCATCCATTTTGATGAGCATAGAAATACGAAGCATCGCCAAGGCAGCTCTGGCAGTCTTAGCATTTGCGCCGACGTTATAATTCTCAGGGACATTTTTAATGTCGTTGTCTCTTGGTATTTCCATGATATGAGAGTTCATATCTATATATGCCCCTTCAATAGTTTGTGATTGGTCACTTCCCCACGGTCTTACAAATGAGTGAGACCCTACAGTCTTGTCATCATCTACAACCGTGAACAAATCGTCTACGTCTTCGTCACCAAACTCATTGTAATGTCCTCGCATCGTCCAGCACATCGGCGTCTCAACGCCGTTGTCACTGTACCTTATTCCCAATAGAGGAGACTGGGAATTGTCTTCTTTCATGTGGACAATCTTAACCTTCAGTCCACCGCGAGTCACTATCTGCTTGCCACTGAATACATCGTCAAGACAGAATGGTTTTGTTTTTAAATTTTCCATAATTGTATTGTTAATTGATTCTTAATTCTCCACACAGCACAGCTCGCCAGCTTCAGCATATCCGCCGTTCCAATGGTTCAGGACGGTTGAGAATCCGTCCCACCGGATAACTTCGTCCGCCCAGTCTTCCAGACCAAGCGTTGTGCCACCAGCCTGAACAGCTTGCTGCCATAACTCTTTGTCTTCTGTCAAATATCTTCGCGCTTCTTCTTCGAGTTCTTCATAAGAACCCACTAAGAAGTCCCATCCAAGACAGCTGACATTCAGACCGTCTTTCTGGTAATGACGCTGGATAAGGCTGTCCGGTATGTCAACACCATGCGCCTCGTAAATATACTGGCTAATAACGTCAGCAACGCCATTGTCAAGTTGAGCAGTCTCACCAGCCCAGCCGTCAGCTTCGAGGTCTTCAAGAAGCTTCCAGATACGCTTCTCAGTCTCCTCATCTATTTTGTGCAAATGATGCTCACGCCAAAAGCTTAATAATTCTTCCTGCAATTTATTGGCAGGTTTGATATGTTCGTGGCACTGACCGCAACCACAGCCGTACTCACCACAGATAGAGAGTTCGTTATCTGCACGAACCTCTACCTTTATACAATACAAAGTGTTCTCAGCATCTACCAAGAAGCACTGTCCTTTTTGTCTTGTTTCTTTCATAGCTTTTAAATGCTAATTTATCTTTCACAGCAACACACATCTTTGACCTGAGTGTAACCACCATCCCAGCTGTTAAGTGTCTGAGCAAATCCGTCATCGTTTATAACTTCATCAACCCAATCCTTAAATCCAAGCTGTGTACTTCCAGCATGGACTGCTTCTCGCCATATCCAATCCTCTTCTTCAAGATATTTTCTGGCTTCTTCTTCCAGCTCTTCCCAAGTACCCAGCCAGAAGTCCCAGCCAAGCATTTGAGCAGTGTGGTAATACTCATCCCGCTCATAATTACGCTTTACAAGCGACACCGGGACCACTACTTTGTGTGAATCCCAGAAATACTGGGAAATAGTCACGGCAGCTTCATCATCATCGTTAACATTATCAATCTCGCCTTGTGTTCCTTCAGATTCAATCCGAAGTAAAACATGAGCAAGATGATTAACGATGCCTTCGCCGACCGTTTTAAGGTGATATTCTCGCCACAGTCTTAGCAGCTCAATTTGAGCATCCGTAGCAGGCTGGATGTGATCTAAAATCTGACCGCATCCGCCAGCACACTCGCCACATATTGACAAGCTGTCATCACTATATACTCTCGCTTCTATGACGTACAATGTGTTTGTTGCGTCAATCAAAAATACCTTGTTGGAATATGTTGTTCTCATATTGAAAATTTGACGGTTAACCTACACACCGTCAGGTCTAAATGGAACAAAAATGAACTAAACTATCTCTTTCCCGTGCAAGTATATCCACGCCACCTGTAACGTAGAGAACTCACCAAGAAAATTGTTAAACCGTTTCGAGTACACCTCGACGCACTCGTAACACTGGGTATCAATCCAGTGTATTTTTACGACATAGCCAGCATTTACCAGCTTGTCGTAAAATTTTTCGTGGCGCTTCGACCACATTTTCGCTCTTGTCATAATTGTATATTGTTAATTGTAATGTCAATATTTTTCGTCACCATAGCTATTGTAAGAAAAAGCAGCGACGCAGCACGCGCCGCCGCACAATTAACATTTATCAACAACTATGAAAACTCTTCGTTGCTACGGGAGGATTCGAACCCCACTACCTTCACAGGCGGCTCACCACGACCGTAGCTAATGAAAAACAAAATTGATGAATAGATTTGATTAAGAAACAATCAAAACGTAATACAAACCTGAGTATCATCACGACAGTCAGGTCCACAGTTTTTACAAGAATTAAGAAAAAACTAAGTTCCGCACGGGGGATTCGAACCCCACTATCCTCACGGACAGCTCACCACGATGTGCGGACGGTATGGTTAATATTCAAGCATTACAAACTCTTAATTGTAGCCGTGTCAAGCACCCAGATGCCTTCAAAATCCTTGAAGGTTGCACTCCAAGGTTGGAGACACTCTCGACGTTGCTGGATGAAGGCGAATGATTCCCAGTCTACGAGAATCCTCTTGCCGTTTTTAAGGCGAACATAGTATGCCGGACATCCGCCGACAAATCGTTCACTGATTCGCTTGATGTCCTTGTTTGTTAGCGTTATCTCTTCCAGACCGCCATCTTTAATAGCGGCGAGATACATCGCCTCGACCTCACCGTTGTTAAGCGGCTGGCTGGCAGGTTGAGCACCACCGCATGAACTGAGGAAGAACATCGCCATCAACATAGTAGCAATGCCACATACCATTTTATACACTTCCTTAGACATTGCAGCAGAAAATACTGCCATAGTCTTATCAGGGAAAATTCTCGCAATTCTCTCGCCACGCATAGCCTTGATGCGTGGGCGCTTGTTACTTTTTTTCTGTTCCATTTTATGAATTATTATTTATCGTATATATCTTTCCACTTACCTTTCTCCAAGTCGTATGCCTTCGGCGTTGTCACGAACTGCATCACCGTCGTATCACTTGGGCATCTTCCCAGCGAACCAGCCCAAGCATACGAGTTCGCCATGTGCTTCACCTCGTAATAGGTTGTCGCTGTCACTGGGATAGAGCGAACATGTGCAGGACTCCCAGCGTAATCCTTCACAATTAGGAAGTAATGGACGTGTCCGTGTACTTCCTTAGATGTCATGCCCTTCACATCAGCATCGCTAATGTTCAGGACAATATCTTCGTTCTGCAAGCGGTTTTCATCGTTACCGCTGCAAGAACAACACAATGCCGCCGCCAATAGCAGCAACACCATGACAATATCTTCTTTTTTCATTTTCTTTCTTTTTTAAAAAGAGGCGCAGTAAGTACCGCCGTACTCACCACGCTCTCGGTATAAAATAAACTTAATACAAATGCTCACTGTATTTCTTTCCAGAGGTACTTATCACACCACTCCGAAAGGCTTAGACCGTGCATGTCCTTTTTTCGGACAATATGGTCTATAAGACAAGGCATCGCCCAGCCCTGTCTTTTTGCGCCGATGTGGTACGATGTGACGTACTCATCAGCAATTACATCGTATGCCGCCCCATTGCTGAAAGCGATAAGACGGTGTTCTTTAAGAAGTTTTGCCATAACCTTAGTCTTTGTTAAAATGTTGATTTATTTCAGTCTCGCTGCATCAATATCCAACACCGTCTCGCCACGGTAGTTGAAGACGTTCACGTTTAATGTCAACGCTGTTTCGATGGCACCACGCACTGTTGAAAACTCGCCAACGATGCCCAAGAAACCGTCAGCGATAACGTAGTTCTTGTTATCACCACAATTCTCACCACCGTATGTGGCAAGATGCTCGCCGTACAGCATGATGCCGTCGGTGAGCTTGATTGTTATCTGGTCGGTCTCGCACTCACGGGAGCCCCATGCCTCCATGTGAGTGATAAGAGCTGCCACGTCTGTTGCTGTGTGTGCTGGTGGCAGGCAGAATGATACCTCTTCGCAGGCATCAACCGCATCGACGAACAAGATAGTGTCGCGATGCTTGCGGATTTGCTCCGCAATTTTGTACAATTTTGTTTTCATTTGATTTGATTTTATTGTTAATTTACTTGTTTTTCTTCTCGCCACCATATAGGGCATTAAGTGCTGCTCTGCGAGTTGGGTAGAGAATAGTATCGCCACCCCACTCGATGCGGCGACCTTTGTCAACGTCTCGCTTTTCCAAAGGCACCACCCATGAGTAGGTGCGGCGCCCCTCTCTCTTCCAAGGGTAGTCAGAAGATTGGGAAGAGCGCGTCACCACATAGTGAGCATCTGGGAAATACTCTCGGATACTCTCAGGTGATTCGCCGTCCAATTTTTCCAAGAACCACTCTTGGTAGTCCTTTGCTTTTGGGTTGATTGACTCGTATATATAAACCTTCTCCACATCTTCACATGGAAGAATGGCGAAGATTTCCTTTAGGCATGGGGCATTGTACGCCCCAACATGATATTCACCACGCGGATAAGTATTTGTGCCATACTTACCACAACAATCGACACTACATATCAACTCCTCGCCATCATACTGCCCCCTCTCAGCGCCAGCATAATAATGATATGCGATTGATATTTCCTTTTCTGGGAAGCGAGAGCATACTAACTCATTCTCCTTTGGTGCTACCCACAACATCTCGCCAGTAGAGTGGCGACGAACGCCGACGAATCTTTTATAACAGTAAAACATCTTATTTTTTGTTTAAGTTAGTCTTTATATTCATTCCACACTACAACATAATCCTTGCGGTCTGGTGTCTCCAGACCATGCTCAATTCCTATGCCGTTACCAAAATCATACATTCTGTAACCAGCGTTGCAGAAGATGCTGGCATAGTTGTTAAAGTATCGCCGTCTCTCTGGTAGCGGAAGGCTCACCAGATGGCTGTAGCAATCCTTCGCCATTTCAACGAAGAAAAACTCACCATCAAGGCAAACGCCACAAAAGATGACTTCACTCCACCAGAGCATGTCATCGGGTTCCTCGTCATGAAGAATTACCTCTACACCGTCAATATCCTTGATATTAACGGTTAAACCACTCAGCCAACCCTTCACCACCTTCTTACAGGTGATAAAATCGGCGCCAGTCACACGGCGCAAGACTTTTGTCATGCGCATAATTTTCTTTTTCGTTTTCATATCCTTAATTCTTGTTAAATGTTAATCATTAGCCCCCGCCACGGATTCGAACCGCACCACCGCACCAAGCACGGGGATATTAGCGATGTTTCTGTTGCCAAGTACACCGCAAAACTCCGCCATGTTATTTGCGTACAAATCCCGGAACTGAGACGATACGTCCCTCGTTACGGACGCAATCCGGATGACCGGTAGCTGGGGCGATAAGGTCTGAGCGGTCAGACGCCGCCAAAACCATCGCCGACACAATCAACAGCGTGTCAGGCTCTGGGTCAGGCAGTCCTTCAACGTCACCATATTTGACGGAGCAAACACCGTGCTCGTCAAAATCGGTGAATGAGTTCGCAACTCTCGCCAATCCCTCAGAAGGGAAAGACTCGCCATTGTTCAACAAAATAGCATGTGGAGTGAAATTTCTTAATCTCATAGTCGTATACGCTTCACCTATACAGCGTTAGGTTCAAAATTATTTCGGCAACATCGCCGTTTGTTCCGCAGAGGGGACTCGAACCCCTCCATGCGCCACCGTGCGGTTAGTGTTGTGGATGATACTGAGGGACGCTTTTATACGCCCACCATTCAGCGCCATCATATTCTTCCCTCTCCAACCACGCTCCATTTCGGAGCATGATTGTGCCATAGACCACTTGCAAGCCGTAGCCGTCGTTGTAGTCAAAGGCGAGGCGATTTAAGAAATCCCGACACTCTTCGTCGGTGTGTCTGGAGGCAGCGCCACACCGGTGCAGCCGTCATCGCCACTGAAGAAGCAGTCTGGGTCCCAATCAACATCCGCCCACTCTATGAGCGGAATTGCCTCGTCAATTGTTTTGACATGCAAATCTTTCAGAGTCTCGGTCAATAGTACCATAATCGTACACGCTTGCCCTGTACAGCGTTAGGTTTTAAATTGTTAGGGCAATATTGCCTTTGTTCCGTGTCAGGGACTCGTCCCCGATATAGCGAGCATCGCCACGGTTTGCCTCGCCGTCCTTATCTTGGCTGACGGCGGAGGGTCGGACGCATAACCACAGATTTGTCGCTAAGCATCACCAAATCGTATGACGCTTCTTTGAGAATGAAGCGCATATAATCTTTTGCGCTCACCGTTACACGAACGGTCGAGCCATTCAACAACATAAACTCAAGGCGGACATCTTTACCGCCGTTAATATATTCTTTGCTTACAACGCTTTCGGTATATACCGCACATTTTGCAGCCTCCACCACGTTGTTGTTATTCGCCATTGCACCCATAGAAGCCACTACGAAAGCAGCCATAAGAATAAATTTTTTCATTGCTTTTGAATTTTTTAGATTGTTAATAATTGCGCCGCCTTCGGGACTCGAACCCTCGCCACGTTGTAAGAAAAACCTCGCCAACATGGGCAAACCTCGCCAAAATTAGCAGGCAGCAGCCGCCATAATTAGCAGAACCGCACCAAAGCCAAATAATGCGGTTACTATTTCGTCGGGGCACTGTTCGCCCCGCTCACCTACGCCCGTGAAGATAACTATCACTCCAAAGGCGAAGGCGAGCACACTTAATATAAAGCAAAATACTGAAAACATTTCCATATCATCTAATCATTATAGGTACATTATTCTTCGCACGTCTTCGACCCGGGCGGTCGGTTACACCTTCGTCAAAAGCGGTGTACTTTCTACCGCTTTCGTATGTATTCACTTCGCGCGCTGAAAGTGTGGATAACTCTCTCCAGCGCTTTTTCTCTTCTATCGTTGGAAGGGTGTTTGGGCGTTCAACCGCAACCAATACGGGGCGGCGCACCTTTATAACCGCTTTCGCATCTTCGCTCAAGCGGTACAAAATACCGCCTTTGCTTTTCACGAATTTCCAGACGGCAGCCCAACCGCCCAAAAAATTCGTTGGCTGTGGTATTTTCTGTATATGCAGAAGGTTATCAACAATATAATAACTACCCGCTTTAATTGGCGCGCCCGAAAGCGCACACAACATAATAAATTTTTCTCTTTTCATATCTTTCTTAATTATTGTGAAGTGTATAAAACAAATCGTACACGATAGTTTTCTATCGTGTACGACATATTAGGATATTTTAAAAGGCGGTGTGTTTGCACCGCCTTAAATTACATTGCTATTTCATAGTCAAGCGCCGCAAACATACGGCTTGTTAAAAAATCTGTAGCGCTTGCTATAAGTTTATCCTTTATTTCTTTCTTCACACCTTTACGATTTTCTATCTTATGCAGCGCAAGCCAGGCGTTTTTCACGTCTTGAACTTTTGACGCATAAACAATGTATTTTGCAGCGTCTGAAGGCTTGTGCTCTTCTGTTGGCGTTGCGTCCGTTGCTGTTGTACGGCTTACTTTACCGCCGTACAAACGCTCAAGTACCGCCTTTTCGCGGGCAACGTCTACAGACTTGCCTTTGTCAAGAATTTTTGCAACATGGTCGGCAAGTGGAGCAAGCACAGAATTAGCAAAAGCGATACCTGCAGCATATTCTACAGACTTGCCGCTTTTAAGCGCTTTTCTCAATGCTTTGTAATCGTCGTTATCAATAGCAATAAAGCGAAACGGTATACCCTTGCCGTCTGTTACTACAAACTCCGTATCTTTCGTAACCTTTAGCGGATTAAGTGTTACGTCATCCTCAAGAAAAGCGGATACAACTTGATTTGCACCTATGCAAGCGGCTTCAGCCGTTGCAATTCTATTAAGTAAATGCTTAAGCGTTAATTTCTTATAATCAGTGATAGGGCGCAAGGTTATAGACATTGTGCCGTTTTCAATGTCTTTCTTTGTTTCCTTAAACACAATAGCATGAACGGCGAACGGCTCTCCAGCGATTTTTGAAAGCATATCGCTTTTGTTGGCGCTTGTTGAAACTGAAAATTTTGTTGCTGCAATGTTAAAAAAAGTCTTCATAAAGCAAATAAATTAAAATGTTGTTAAATGTTGTTAAATGTCTCTGGTGTTGTCTGTTAGTTGCGCTTTGTTAAGCGGTAAGCACATACGGCACGGCAAGCCCGACAACTTGTATGTGAAATATCAATGTTGTTATTGTGTGCAAAATTTTTCGCTTTGTGTGACACACACCAAGTAAAAAACTATTTCCCGAACTCCGTTGAATATCAACGACATTGTGCCCACAAAATAGGCACACAATAAACCTATGTCAAAAATCGCTTGCCTTTCGTTCTCGAAGACGTTGCAAAGATAAACACTATTTTTGAACTACAAAAATTTTTAGAGAAAAAAAACGCATTTTTTTTAAAAAAATTTTTAAATCGTTGATAATCAAGCATTTAGATGTAAAGATTTTTCGTATGTTTTCCAGTCTATTTATAAAAATATACTTATATTATTGATAATCAACTATTTAAGTATATTTTACCTTCTTTTTCTTATATAATGTACATATACGCGCGTACATTATATAAGAAAATATAGGATTTTTATATTTTAATGCTTTTCTTGTACTTTATTTATTCTTTTTACATTTTAATGTTTTTTGCTATTGTTTTTATGTACTTTCTTTATGATATTTGTATTTTATATAAATAGTATTGATTTAAGATAAAATAGTATTTGTTTTATATTTCGCTTTTCTTATTGATAACATTTTATTTCATATTTGCAATAGTTATTTTTGTGCTTTTATTGTTTAAAATGTACGTTTTTAATGTATGATTTTTATGAAAAAGTTAAATACTTGATTATCAATAAGTTACGTTTTTCTTGTACTTCGTTCGAGTACCTTTTTTTTACGCTTTTATTTCCTGGAAAAATAGATTTAATATATTTGCTTAAAGTGTTGATTTATAGATAGTTATTTGCGAAAAAAGTTTACAAGTTTGGAACGGGCAAATAAAGTTGTGAAAATTGATATAAATCAAAAAGATATATTTTTTAACACTTTTAAATAAATTTTAACATTTATAATTTGTTTTTGTCGTTTTTGTTTTTATGTAATTAGTTGCGCTTTTAATAGTTGTATATTGCAACTATTTAGATGTTTGCATTAGTTGTTATATTATATTATTGTATTTGCATATATTTTCGGGTGCAATAGTTGTAAATGAAACAATTTAAAATTATACCTTTTCCGTTACATTTGTTGTACTTGAAACTATTATAAATAAAACTATCTATATGCTTTTTACATTTTATATACTTTTTATGTTCATTTCTTAAATGGTTCGTATTCTATGTATGCGTAACTACTTGATTCTCAGATATTTAGGGCTAAATCGTCATAGTGTCATAGTTAGATAGTACACTACCGAACTATATTTTATATGTTTGTTTCACTTTTAAGAAAAGTGAAAGTATGTAAATCGTTGAAAATCAAGCATTTAGCCCCGGGGATACGGCGTTAAATCTTAAAAAAAGAACAGACAGCCGACCCAAAGTGGCGCGGAGACCATACATGCTTTCGACCCAAAATTTTTCAAATCTCGTTTTTCTTCCAGACAATTTAACATTCTTTCCTATTCCTCGCAATCCCTTTAATAATCGGCTTTCTAACTGGTGATGTCCTTTATTTTTCCTGTTCCTATTCCAGCATTTTATTTCCTCTCCATTTTTCAATTTTTCTGACGATATAAGCCTTTTATATAATCCAATTCCCAAAATTTTTCCCGACCCTATATTTTTGAAATTTCGTTTTCTGGAAGCCTTCTAACACCCCAGAATACCCCCTTGACTTAATCTTACCGCCAAATTAGCCCCTTTAATCCTTTTTGCGATAACTTATTCATATACACCCCTTTTATCGCCTAATTTTACCCTCAAATCGCGCCGACGTTCCAGAAATCATAAAAAATCCCGTAATCTGAGGACCTTTATCCTATCCGAATCCTCCCGAAACCCTTTCGACCGATTTTAACCCCTAAAATACCGCCTAAAATCCTCTCAGGCTTGCAATCCCATTCCCAGACAATTTAACGCGGCGTATAACCCCTAAAAATCACTCTGGGAAGATTTAGCAACGATTTCTCCCTTCCAGACTCTAAAAATCACCCGAAAATCACTTAAAATATGGTGCTCAGTTGGATTTAATTAAGGAAAACGCTGGGGAAGTTCTTGAAAACCAGCACATTACGAAAAAGGAAAATCTGGGAAGAGCACGGAACCCCTGTCAGATATTCTCCTGAAAGCCCTGAGAAAGCCTGCTGTAATGCCTCCGTGGTCCGCTGAAAGTCTTTTTATGAATCCCCTGAGAAAGACAACCGCACACCCGGCAGAAAATTTCTTTGGTCTTCTGGGAAAGTATCCGCATCCACTCTCCCAGTCATATCCGAAAAGAATCTGGAAGAAAATCATCGCGTGGGGTCCGGAGAAAATTTCGGAAGGAGGCTGGAAGGTTCTCGCAATCCATCCTCCCAGCAGACCTCCGTTGACCTTTCTTTTGTTTATTTTTCTTTGGGGGAAAACATAGGTTAACTATTTCGGATACTTCGTATCCTCATAGTATAACACTATGTTATTCCCCTCGTAGTTCGGTATAAATACCCCTTCGGGGTATTATATACCTCACTTACTCCTTGGAATATATTATATTATCTATATCCCTATATCTTATAAAGAAAAAGAAAAGAAGCAAAAGAATAAAGAAATATATAAAAGAAAAATATATAAAAAGAAAAGATATAACAAAATATATTTTATATTTTATATTTTATTTATGGTTTTTAAAGATATTTTGGTTTATGAAAGATGGCATAAAGGGGAAAAAAGGAGAATAGGATAACCTACTCTCCTTTAAGCCTTATAGCGGATAGTTGTTTATATGCTTTGCGAAACATTCGTCATCGGTAGGAGGGATGAAGCTTGGGTCTTTCAGGGAGAATCTTATGCCTCTCTCCACCGCCTTTACCTGTTCGCTGTCTCCTTCCACGGCTTCTTTGCCTATCAGTTCCTCCAGCGGAGTTCTGTGGTCCTTGAAGTCGGTTGAGCGCTGTCGGTTGTGGAGGATTATGCCGCGTATCATATCCCAGAGGAAGCCGTTTACGTCGAAATCGTAGTTGTGAACTATGTTTCTCGTAATCAGCTCGATGTCCTCCCTCGTAAGCTGGAGTTTATAGTCCTCTACGACATCCATCAGCATAGTCATCATCTTCTCGGTGTCCCAGAATACGGTCTTCGGGTCCTGCATCTCGGCGCTTTTCTTCATGTATTCTTGGAGGCATACGGGAAACATCTCAGCCTCAGTGAGTTCCACGTTTTCGTCGTAGGCTTTCTCCCATATCTTCTGTACGTCTGGCAGGTGTCTGTCGGGCATAGCCGGATGGTGTTCGGTTAGGACGCATGTGTATTTCTCCTGAAAAGCGTTAATCAGGCTGGTCTTGCGGTCTTTCTCAGCCTTTTCCTCAGCGACCTTGGATTCTCTCTCGAACGCCTCGCGGAAGCATTTCTCAGCGTCCTCGATGGTCCTGTCGTAGTCTGGATTCTTGGTTCCGTCAGCCATGTAGCGGAAGTCTCCGATTCTGTCCTTCGAGATATAGCGGACGATCTTCCCTTCTTCAGTGATACCCATTCGGAAGTTGAAAATATCCTCTACGTCGGCTGGCACGATTGCGTCGAAAAGGTTCTGTCTCAGTATCTTACCGATGGTGTTGCGGTATTCGACCTGTTCAATCCAGCGGCAGTCTTCCCAGTCTTCCTCTTCGTCAGGCTCTTCGTCGAGGTGCGCGAGGTAGGCGAAGTTGCCCCAGACGTTGTAGATGAGCTGGGACATTACGGGAGCGTCGGTGGATTCGCCTTCGGCATACATCCTGTCTATCTCCGTTTCCAGAAGCGCGTCGTATATCGGGTCGTTTTCAGGGTGGCGCTCGTCGTGGTCTCCTATGATGTAGATGGTTCCAAAGTCATCGTGCTCGTAAGTCTCGCAACCGTCGCAACCCTCTGGTATGTCGTGCTTTGTCTTGTTTTTGTTGCGATAGTTTTCACTCTCAGGGGTCCAGCCGACGATGGCGTTGAACATTGCGTCCCTTGGGTCTTCAGGAGCATCGTCAGGGATTCCCAGACGGCGCTTGTCCTTCATCTTCTTCTTAGGCTTGGCAGGGCTTTGTTCATCATTGTCCTCGCTATCGTCAGGCTCGTCTGTGACAACATCTACTTCGCCGTCTTTAATGCTAATCTCTTTGGCTTCCTGATTAACTGGCGCAGGGACAGGCGCGTATCCGGGAAAGCAAGAGTGAACAAGTTCCGTTACTTGGTCATAAATCTTGTCCATGTTCGCATTTATCTGATTTTGCTGTTCCAGAATCTTATTAAGTGTCTCGCTTTCAACCGCTTCCGTCACGCCAGATGTTATTACGATTCCGTCCACATTGTCAGACAGGGAGTATACGGAAGGTCGTTGTCCCGGAATGTTCCTCAGCTCGTTCAACTCTCCGTCAGAAAGAGAGGATAATGCGCGCGCTGCTGATTCATTCTGGCAAGGAACACACATCCCGTAGACCGCTCCTACGCCAGCAGTAGAGAGTTCGTCGAAGAGGTTCTTGGCAAATTCAAATTCTTCCCAGTTGATAGAGATGGATTTGCCCTGTACCGTAATCAGATTGAGAGCCTGAAGATAAGAAATGCGCGCGTTGACGTGATTTCTGTGTATCTTTAAAATCTCATGAAGTGTAGCCTTGGGCAAAGTGTCGGTTTTTTCTTCTTGCATTTTTAGCAAGAGGCGAATAACAGTGTTTAAAGCTTTGTCACCTCCAATCTGCCATGTAATACTGGCGATTGCTGAATTAGAAATTTTTTTGTTCATGTAAAATAAAATTAAGTTTGCAACTAAAAGGTTGCATATTTGCAACCAAAACGGTGCAAAGTTAAGATAAAGATTTGAAAGATGCAACGAAAAGGTTGCAAAAATGCAACCTAAAAGTAGCATAAATGCAATAAAATGTTGCATTACTTCAAGATTTGCACCGAAAAGGTTGCATATTTGCAACGTAAAAGTAGCATAATCTAAAAGATGCAACGTAAAAGTAGCAATAATGCACCGAAAAGGTTGCATTGCTTAAAAAGACTGCAACCTAAAAGCAGCAAAATTGCAACAAAATGTTGCATTGTTTAAATAGGTGCAACAAAAAGGTTGCATTTCTGCAACCTAAAAGTAGCATTACTGTCCAACGACTGATTTCGTTACATCCAGTCATTGAACAGTTGCTTGCTACATCACCAAAACTCACAAAAATGCTGTTTAACATATATTCTTAAACGCAATGATAGTGTTATGTTATATCATATTTGTTTGTGTTATTAACGGAGGGCTGACGCTGTGAAGCGTCGGTCTTTTTTTGTTCTTATCCTTCCAGTTGCTTTCGAGCTTCCTGAGTAATATACCTTTTTGCGCAGTGAGATTTTATCCTTTCATACGCATCAGCTTTCACATATATCAGCTGCTTAACTCCGCCGTCACACGAAACGACTTTCTTAAAGCCTTTCTGCTTGGCGAATCTTCCAACCCTGACGTTTGTCGGAATGAATCCTGTTTCGTTGTGGCATAGATTCTTCATCTGGCGTATCGTGTAGATGTTTCGGTATTTACTTTGTAACTCGGCAATCTGCTGGTCACAGTTCTTTATTTGCTCCGACAAGATTTCTTGGTCGTGCGTGTACTTGGCTCGTCTGAGACATTTCTCCAGATAAGCCTTGTGGTCCTGTAATAGTTGTACGATTAACTCTTTGTCCATTGGTTCTGAATTTTGCGGTGTATTTCTTTCCAGTCTACTGTAATGCCTGTTTCTCTGAGAGTCATAGCCGCGATGATTTTTGCCAGAGATTCGGAATCGGTAGATTGCAGGATTTCGTGAGGGGCTACTCCAGAATGATTTGAAATATCCTGAATATAATCCTGTGTGTTGTTCTCACATGGCGGTGCGAATCGGTATGCGATTTTTGTCAGTGTGTTGCAGTCATACTTACGGATGTAATTTTTCAGTAAGATGTATGCAGCTCTGTATCCGTTGTCATGTGAGTCGAACTTGACAAAACCCTTTTCTTTTCCAGTTTGTCCCTTCCATGAATTTGTCGGGCTGTATCTGATGTTCACAGGATTGTTCAGGCTTACTCCCATAATTGTGGAATCTGAGATAGCGTGCCCTATCTCTGCACACGGTGATTCTTTAGGCGGACTGATGTATTTCAGTCTGTTTGCTATCTCCCCGGCTTCTGTCGAAACAGAAGCGAGGAGCGCTATTGCTAAAAGTCTTGTTGTCATTTGAGTCATGTTAAAGTTTTCGTAATGCGGTTCCGTTGCCCTTCAGGGTTGCCGGATTTTTATTCACGATGCTGGTGATAGCGATGTCGTATTGCAGTGGGTCAGTCGGACTTAGGCTGTAATAGAAGTCTGTCAGCTCTAATACTGCTTTCCATGTGAAGTTGGGGTATGACACGATTGCGTTTTCTTTTGCAAAGTTATACACCGGACCACTGAGAATACCATAAAGCTCTGATGCCCTGTTTCCCCATAGGTCGAAATCCATATCCTTTCCCCTGCTCATCCAGCGTAAAAGCTGGCATATTCTCATGCAGGCATTGTTGGTGTTCGGGTTTCCGCCGTTGACTGGCGCATAGAGCTGGCACAAAGTCAGGAACAGCCTGTCGGTACTTGTTCTGTTCCTGTGGGCTTTCAAAAAGTCGGTGATGCTGATGTGCATTGTGTAGAGCTGTCTGACATCCATCAGGAAGGTCTTAATCATCTTGCCTTTGATGGTACGGTAGATGTTCTGGTCATCCTTAAAGTCCAAGAACCCGGCGTGAGTTATCCAGTAATACGGGTCGTTTTGGGTAAACTCCATCATCATTCTGGATATATTCTTTTGCGCTTCCGGAACTCCCCAAGCTACGACCGACAGTAATACTGCAGCGGCTTCTATATCCTTATAGGTGGAGCCAGTCGATTGGGCTATCGTTAATATTTCCTTCATCGGTGAATTTCCCAAGTAAGCCGTTTTGTCGAACTGGCTTAACGCGAGGTTTAATTTCTGCTGTAATTTTTTGTTTGCCATATTGCTGTTGAAGTTTATCGATAAATTGCGGGCAACATTCGTCGCCGATACAATGTGATTTTGGAACTGTGTTAAATGGAGTCTCTTCAGCTTCGCAATTATATCTGAGACATCTATATCTGTCATAGCATCCTTGGGCGTAGCACACAAAATTGTCTGCCGTGAGCTTTATGAATGTTCTCAGAGTAATGAAGATTGCATTATCTGGAAGCCTCTCTTTGAATTGAGGCGGGACCTTGCCTATTCTCACCAGATGGTTCGTGCATACCATTCTTTTAGTTTTGAGAATGATAGCATAGAATGTCTTACCGTTATAAGTGTTACATAGACATTCATCTTTGAGAGCTTTGGGTTTTGCCATGTAGCATATCCCGTCTACTATCAGGAATGTGGCTCTATCCATTGAGCATATTTTCTCCCAGTATGCGCAAGTATAGCATAGCTGATGCTCTTTAGCGTAGGCGTATATCTCGCCTTTTGCCGTAGGTTCAACGGATTCTTTTTTGCCACAACATTTACAAACGTAAGTTACTGCTCGCAGTACCTTAACAAATGCCGGATCGATTAACATATTAGAAACTGATTGTATTATAGATTTCTACTATTTCATCCTGCTGAAGTCCAATGTATGCCTTGGTGATACTGATGCTGGTATGCTTAAAGATACTGTTCAGTAGGACGAGAGCCTGTGTCTTGTCTTTGTATGAATCATAGACATATCGACCGAAAGCCTTACGGAACGAGTGGGTCGAGAAGTTTTCCACTTTGATGTTGTATCTCTCTTTCCATCTTTTAATCTCCTGATTCACATACTGGATGGTAAAGTGCTTCTTAGTACGGTTGCTGTAAAAGATGCACTGACTTGGCTCTGGGCATCCAAGGAGGGTGTATAGCTGGGTGATGTGCTTCTGGGCTACATCTGGAATGAGGATGCTTCTGGTTTTACCAGTCTTTTGCTCTGTTTTGACAAAAGACGAGCGATGTAGTATGTCACTCCAGCAAAGTGTGAGAACGTCGGATGAACGCAGCGCTGAGTAAAATGATACACGCGCATATAGCTCCCACAAATATTTTTTGTCTTTATGAAGACAATCAAACAGTTTTTTCAGCTCCTTAACTGGGATGTAATCTGCTTTGGTCAATTGATTTTTCTGTGCCATTGTTATTTTTTGTTTTATGTTTACGATGCAAAGATATATAATTTTTTCTTAGTTTCACTATTATTAGAGAAAAATTTATCACATTTTTATCGCTTCTATATATATGTATTTGATTTTGTGTGAGTTATAAATTGTTAAAAAAAGTTAACAGTTTCAGTTTCATTGAGAATGAGATAATAAAATAGGAGGCTTTCGCCTCCTATCCTATCGTTATTTACCAGTATGTCCGAAGCCGCCGCTTCCTCTGTCTGTTTCACCTAACTCCTCCTGAGAATCACAAGATGCCCAGCATACTCGCTCATATTTAGCGATAACCATTTGGGCGATGCGGTCTCCCGGATTGATTTTGAATGGAGTATCGCTCGCATTGAACAGAATTACTCCTATTTCACCTCTGTAGTCGGCATCGATTGTGCCCGGCGAGTTAAGCACGGTAATACCATTTTTCAGTGCCATTCCTGAGCGTGGTCTTACTTGTGCTTCATAGCCGTTAGGCAGGGCTATAAACAAGCCTGTCGGAACAAGCATACGCTCCATTGGAGCCAATGTCAAAGGTGTGCTGATGTCTGCACGAAGGTCTACTCCTGCGCTATTCTCAGTAGCGTAATAAGGCAGTGGATTGCCTGATTTGTTAAATACTTTTACTTCCATCGATGTTTACAAGTTGATATTTTTTTGTTGCTTTTCTTCTGTTTCTTTTGACCTTGTTGGTCTTATAATATCTGAACTCATCGTTACCACAAGCCTTGTCATACTCTTTTAGAGTTAAGACGCCGAGGTCTGACGGTTCGATGGTGATATTAGGGTCTGCATAGCGATAGTAGTGTCCTTTGTAGGATACAATTTCGCCAGTGCAAGCGCGTGAAACAACTGACGCTGGAATTTCAAGATGGCGTAGAGCGTTCAGTGAATTTGCTATCATTACAAGCTTCTGATAGCGGTTAAACAGTAGGACCTGTTTCGCCTGTCTGATTAGTGGCATTTTCTGTGTCTTTTAAAAGTTGTTCTAAAACTGATTTGGGTATCTTCTCCTTGATGATTCTAATGATGGTTTCATCCGACAGCACATATCCAGTCGTGAATAGCTCTTCCAAGACGTACATTGCATATAGCAAAAACTCCTTGTTAAACCACATTAGAAACAGATACTTTAACTCTCCTCTGATAAGGATATGACCTTGATTGTTCTGAAAAGCTAAATCGGCATTGTCAATCTTGTATGCCTCGCATATTTGCTGGACGATTGGCTTTAGCTTTTGGAAGAACATGGTTACCTCTTTTTTATCGTCTTGTCCTTCCAGATAATGAGTGGCATCAAAATACCACATTGTACTGGAAGGATTAGTGAAGAGTAGCGTTGGAATTGCTTCGAAAAATGCTTCTTTAGCAATCAACTGTTCTCGGCATTGCTCTTTGTTAGTGTCCATTATTTAGATATGAAGTATAACGGGCAATATCTGTGTAAATCGATGTTGCCTTGTCGTATTTGACATTTCTAATGCAATAGTCAGTGATTGAGCTTTTCAAGTATTCTTTGATACAAGAGATAGCCTTCGCTGGTGATTCGGCTGGAACATAAATGGTGTTTCTAACCTTCTTTACCTTGCCTTTCTCGTTGACAGTATTAAAGAATACATCTACTGAATACAACGCAGCATCTGTATCACCTTCAAAAAAGAACTCAACCGTACTTGCAAGCGTGCCGCTATTCTGAACAGCACACATCGTACTGTTAAATACGATTTCAGAAACCTTGGTCTTTACAATCTCATAGCTGAGGTTGTTTGCGTCGAACTGCATACGATCACTCAGCAATTCATTAACGATGAGTTCGGCTTCGCTGTAATTTACTGCCAGTACAAGCACTTCTTCCTTCTTCATCTCCAGATTGCCCTTTTCTCCTTCGCCGAGATAAGACAATTTCAAACGATAATAATTCTTTTGTTCAATCATATTGTATGTGTTAAAAGTTTGTATCGGTTGCAAAAGTAGTAAAAAATAAATGTAATAGCAAATTTTTTTATTGATTTAATACATATAAAAATGCTATTTACCTGTTTTAACGCATTTTACGAGTGTTTATTGGAATAGGAAAAATTTTTTCTGTTGTAACATAAGCGCATTTTGAATAAATTACAATGTACATATAATATTCAGATAATAAAAAGAGGTAAAGTCTATTCTTTGAAAAATTAAACATAATGGAATCACCGTTAATAAATCAAGATAGTAGACAATATTTTGATGGTCAGTTATTACAGTCTATTTTTAGGACCAGTAAGAAGACCATCCAAGAATATGTTTGGGAATTATACAGACATAACCAATATAAAACTATCAATTCGCAGGCTGGGGTGACATACGTTGCCGATGACCGGTCCTCATTGATTGATTTGTATGATGCTTGTGTGCAGCAAGACGCTCATTTGCAGGGTGTCTTGGATACTGTGGATTCTCAGGTTGTTGGCGAAAGATATATGCTGGCAAGGATAAATGAAGGCGGTAAATATATCAAGGATGTAGAAGCTACTAAGAAGATTCAGGGTACGCAGTTTGAAAAGCTTATTCGTGGAATCATTGAAGCAAAGTGGTATGGCTATACTTTGATTGAAATTTGTCCTGACATCAATCCCTTGACTGGTAAGTTGGCGGAAATAAACATCGTAGAGCGTCGAAACGTACTCCCTTCTCAGAAAGCGGTCGTATTGAGACAGGGTGAGTATTATCCGCATTGGGATTTGACGGCAGACGGCTACAAAGACAGATATGTCTTGATAGATAATGGTGATTTGGGCAAATTTGCAGCAACCACCCCATTGATTTTGGCAAAGAAATTTACGCTTGCTAATTATGTAAATTTCTCGCATACTTATGGACAGCCGATTATACATGGCAAATCTGAGAGCGAAAGCACCAGTGACAGAAACAAGCTTGCCAATGAAATTGCCAGTGCCGCACAGAATAAGATTATCGTAACAGGTTTGAATGATGATATAGACATTAAGACTTTTGCTGCGTCAAATTCAGAGCATATATACACATCTTTGATAGATGTTACGAATAAAGAGGTGTCTAACCTTATTGTAGGTTCTGGTAGTATGGCTGGTGAGCAGCAATCGTATGTAGGTTCTACCGCTGCCCATCAGGATATTTTCCGCGAGCGTATTGATAATTATCGAAATTTTGTGGAAAATCAGATGAATGAGGAAGTTATCCCTCGCTTGGTAAAAATGGGGTATCTTTCAGAAGGACTGGTATTCAAGTATGCTGCGCGCGCTGAAATGTCTAATAAGGATAAGATTGCTCTCTACAATTTCCTGAGTAGTAGATATGAGATTACGGCTGAAGAAATTGAAAAGGAGTTCGGCGTGGTAGTAGGACAACAGCTTAATGCGGAACAGGTGAAGATGCAGATTGCTGCAAGTCAGGCAGCAATGGCAGGTGCTGGTGGTCGTGGAAGTGGTAATGTCGGACGTAATCCGCACGATAATGGTTTGATGTCTGACCAAGAGTATTATTTGCGCTATGGTCATGAGCGCGGAACGACTAAGCGTAAATTACAAAGCGGTCAGGGGGCAATAACAAATTTTTTGAAGGAAGGGGATTAGCCGACTCTCCTTCCGCAAAAGAACAAGGCACTACTGATGAAGAAGATGAGGAGAAGCGTGAGTACGCTGCACTGTACCGCATCTTCAAAGAGTTCGTGAACAATATAGGTCGTGAAACACGAATGGCTGAATTGTTCGAAGAGCTGGCTGAATTACGCGCACAGTTCATGATTGAAAGTGCTATTGATGGCTTCGGAATGGACTGGGAAGAAGCGTTGGATTTGCTGCGAGCAAAGAACAAAGGATTGACGATACAGGATAAAGAGAAGCGTGATATTCTTGTGGCTGCAGTAGATAATTTGATTGAATTTGCAGTAGCTGCGGAATTTCAAGTAATAGATAATTGTATTGGTGCGGATGGTGAGGTTGACGAGAGCATATTTGAAAAATATAATGATGTTTATGCAGAAGTTGAGGCTGCTGATGCCTCGTATGCAATGGCGGTAGCTGCCGCTTGGGTACATTACGCTAACACATCTATTTTGACTTATATGACACAAGGGGATGATAGGGTACGACCTTGGCATCTGGCTTTGGAAGGAATTTCTTATCCCAAATCAGATTTCCCAGATTGGCTTATTCCGCCTATTGAACATAGATGCAGATGTTATCTTGTTGAAGAAGTATTGGGTGCGCATACTGATGAAATTTTGTGCAAGGCTGATGAAAAGATAAAAATGCCATCTTGGATGAACCCTACTTTCTCAGAGAGTGTATGTAAGGGCGGCAGAATCTTTAGTTTATCGCACCCTTACTTTGACATTCCTGAAGATAAGCAGAAGGCAATATCTCGTATAACCCGTAAAATTCAGAAAAAATGGCGGAACAAATAGCAGCATCTGCAAGCAAAGAAGCGGCAAAAAGGAGATATAAAAAACCTCTGATTAAAACCACATATACAGTACTCACGCCAGAGCAGATGAAAGCGCAATGGTATCAAGCTACTGCTCGTTTCTTTTCATTGACGCATACACTTGTCTATAATGCGGCAGTCATTACCAGAGATGTGTTTGTCGAGTCTTTTAAGATGAAACGATTTCAGACGGAGGGCAGTATGCCTTGGACCCCAAGAAAAAGAATTGGAGTGCGTGAAGGTAGTACTCGTCAGCATCCGTTATTGGTTGAAACTGGGGCGATGCGGGACTCTATTAAATTTTCAAGTCCTATTACGAATGTTAGCGCTAAGACGCGAACGATGGAAATTACGACTAAGCCGCATCTTTATAAAACAAGGTCTAAGCGTAATCCTAATGGAATTATATATGCCGGTATTCACAATCAGGGAATAGGCAATATTCCACAGCGTCAGTTTATGGGATATTCAACGGTAGCTTTTGGGCGAATCAATAATAAAATTGAGCAGTTGTTTTCAAACTTTATAAAATGATAGTAAAGAAAGATAAAACTGAGAAAGAGACTCAGCAGCTTGACGAAGAAAAGGTGTATTACACTCAGCCGTTGCAGGTAGCTGATGGCGATAGAACTTTGGAGAAGGTCAGCCTTAACCCTATCTCCGAAGCATATTATGCGTTGCGACGAATCTTGTTGTCGTTGAAAAAGAACCCCGATGACCCCGATTCTCCGCCTTTATTCAATATGGTAAAATTGGACACGGGACAATTCGACCGAATTGTTTTAGATAAATACAATTCGCAGGATGCAATCGCGTTTCCAGCTGCGTTTATTCGATTTGTAGAAATGCGTTATTTGGCTTCTCAGCAAAATATATATGAGGGGCGCGCAGTAGCACGAATCAGATTTATATTGAATAATATTGCAAATGAGGACTATCAGTACGAGTGTGATGGCTTTGCAGTATTTCAGCAGATAAATCAGGCGATACAAGATGCAAAATCTTCAGAGCCTGCCTTGACGAACAGATGCAACCTGTCCTATTTCGATATGCCGGAAACTATGAGTGATGGATTGCAGGCGTTTTGGATTGATTATGATGTGTGGTTTAACGATATGTCAGCATGGGTATATCGTAACTGGGTTGAGCGCCGTCTTGTTTTTCCACCATTTACCAATCATTCAGATGCACCGGAATACGACACAGAGCATCATGGCGATCATACTGACGTGTCTTATGATGATGCAACGAAGTTTACAGATTATGCAGAAAATGAAGAGGAAGATGAAGAATAACACAAAAAATATTCGCATTTTCTATTCTTAGCAAAAAGAGCACATGAAAGATTTACTATATGTGGTTGGCACAGCTGAAACGTCGCAGCCAGCAGTGATGCGATTTTATGGAGCTGTTACGGAAAGCACAGTTGAACAGTTCAACTCTGAGTTTCGTTGGTTGCATGATGTTGTCAAGCCATCCAAGATTGTAATTTATATCAACAGTGAGGGTGGCAGCGTGATACGCGGCATGTCATCATTTTCTATGGTGTTGGAATCTGAGATTCCTGTATGCACTATAATTGATGGTATTGCAGCTTCTATGGGTTCTGTTCTTTGGGCTGCTGGAAGCGAAAGATACATGCGCGATTATTCCATCTTGATGATTCACAATCCATTTTTAGGTTGTTCATGTTCAAGTGAAGAGCAGCAACAGCAAGTCATTTCAGCCTTCAAACATCAATTGGAGACAATTTACATGAAGCGTTTTGGTTTGACTAAATCTAAGGTCCGTGAGATTATGGATGGCGGCAAGGGCTGCGATGGTACTTATATGACTGCTCAGGATGCTATGGAGAATGGCTTTTTGGAGAAAGGTCATATTATTAAGACCAATGATAACCTAAAAAAGAAGGTTTCAGCTGCTATTGAAGGTGTAGAAAATATGTCTGCTGCTATGGCAGATATTGATAAAATTGTGGCAGAAGTAAGCGATTTTACACCAACTGCTGAAATAACTACTATTTTTAATAAAAAGAGTAATAACAAAAATAATAACGACAAAAACATGAACGAGAAGTTGGAAATACTTAATTCGCTCTGTGCTCAGTTGGGTATCGGCGAATGTTCAGAAATCTCTCCAATCGTTGCAAAGATTACCGAAATGAAGGGAATGATTGCAAAGGTCACTGAGATGGAAGGAATGGTTGCAACTCTGAAGAAGTCTGTTGACGAGCTTAATATCAAGAAAGAAGGCTTGGAGGCACAGGTTGCAAACCTTACTAAGGAGAATGACTCTTTGGGTGCCAAGTTGCAGGTTTACAAGGATGCTGAGAAGAAGGCTAAGGATGCCGAGGTTGAAGCTCTTGTAGAGGATGCAATTAAGAACGGCAAAATTCCGGGCGAGTCTAAGGCTAAGTGGATTGAGATGGCTCAGAACTCTTTGGAGTTGGTTAAGGAGACTCTTAATTCAATTGCTCCAGTAGCTAAAATTACAGAAGAGATTGCAAACGACCCTAAGAATGTCCACGATGCAAACGCTCAGACTGACGCTGAGAAGGAGATGGAGGCAAAGCTGAAGGAAGTCGTAGGTGAGAACTTCGCTTTCCGTAAGTTTGACGAATAAAAATAAGTAAGAAACATGGCAACATTTAATTTTGTACAGAATGGTTATGCAGGCGAGGTTCTTGAGGACTTGCTAACCTATACCGCACAGGGTAATGATACCTACAAGAATGGTTTGATTCACGTTCATCCGGGTATTCAGCATAAGCTTACTCTTCCAACAGTTCAGCTTGGTCCTATTATTCAGGATAATGTAGCTACACCAGCAGCGCCAAGTGGTAACACAGTAAGCGCAACAAGTCAGGGGCAGTACACAATTACTGAGCGCTTCTTGGAGCCACAGGACTTTATGGTGTACGTTGAGTTCAACCCACGCGATTTTGAGAAGTACTGGAAGTTTGCACAGCCACAGGGTCCGCTGGTATTCCGCAGTCTTAATCCAAAGGTTCAGGCAACTATGTTGCGCCAGCTGGTTGAGAATAAGAACGCTTATATCGGTGATGCAATCTGGCTTTCTGCTAAGACTACAACTAAGGCTAAACTTACAAGTCCTAATGGTCAGATTGAGCTTGGTGCAAATGACAGCTTTGGTACTCTTGGCTATTTTGACGGTGCAATTGCTCGTTTGTGTAAGAACATCGCTGCAACTGCTGCTAAGGACCCAGAGGAGGTTGCAGGCGGTCAGGCAATTCTGGCTGGTAGCACAGCTCTTTCAACAGGTCAGGCAGTTGAGAACGCATTGTATGCAATGTGGACAGCTTGTCCTAAGCAGATTCGTAACAACCCTAACCTTACATTCATCACAAGCTGGGATGTATGGGATTTGTACGACCAGTACTTGACTTCTAAGGATGTTAAGTATTCTGACAATACTAAGGTTAATGATTACCGCTTCAAGGGTAAGAGAATCATTCCTATCGTTGGTATGCCAGAAAACACAATCATTCTTGGCGTCTTCTCTACTGGCAGAGATTCTAACCTTTGGATGGGTATCGATTATGCTAACGATCAGGAGGCAGTCAAGGTTGACAGACTTCAGAACAACTCTGAGTTGTACTTCTTCCAGATGCGCATGAAGATGGATGTAAACATCGTCAAGCCAAAGGAGATTGTCGCTTGGACTAACTATTCTTACTCTTACGGAGCTTAATAGGATCTGGCGTTTTTTGACATAATATTAACAAACGAAAGGGGTAAGGCGTTTGCCCTGCCCCTTTCATCTTAAACATTAGAAAATGAAAAAAACAGAAGACAATATGCAGCAGAACGAAACTCTTGAAAATCAGACTGTAGTTGAGACACCAGAAAACGGTGGCGAGGGCACTGCTCCTGCTGAAGAAAATAGCAACATTATCGGCGCAACTCCAAAGGCATCTAACAAGAAGAAAAAGGACGATGCTGATACACTTACTGCCAGAGAGAAGGGTATTTTAAGTTCTTTCTCTAACTGTGCGGTAGTTTATCTTAACAAATTCGGCGGTGTATTTGACGCTAATGCACCAGAGCATTTGTTGAAGGAGTGTAAGAAGATAAACAACCCATTCTATCAGGAATAAAAATTTAAATATATGGCACTCGGAGGCGTATTTATTACAGATGCCGATGGTAATCTCGGCACAACCGGCACCGCTGCTAACGTAGCTGTGTCTGGCTTCTTGTTCGATATTTCCGGACAGGATAACTTTTGGAACTACGGTAGTGCCGCTGCGTTTAAAGATAAGCTTGACGGAACTCTTATTGAGCTGACATCTTTGGACCAGTGTGCTGACTACGGTATTGTTCCGTATTCTGGCGATACTGAGACCGATTTGCTTTTTGGTATTCCTTATTACCATATTGAGCATTTCTTCAAGATTCATCAGGGTACTGGTCGTTTGTTTATCATGTTTGCTGATTGTAGCGAGAATTGGAACGCTATTCAGGTAATGCAGCGTGCTGCGCATGGCATGATATATCAGCTTGGTGTGTGGACAGAACAGAATCTGTGGGAGGATAGCGACCCAGAGGCATCTTACTACTCATTGAATTTGGTTAGTGAGATTGGTGAACAGGGTGCGGCATTGACTCGCGACAATGCTCCATTGTCTATTTTGCTTTGTGCTAATACAGCAACAGTTAAGACTGGCTCTATCCCAAGTGAGCAGGTTGATTTGTCTCGTATCCCAACTTTGCTGTCTACTTCTGGAACACGACGCTATGTGTCTGTACTATTGGGTCAGGAAGTAAGCCAGCAAGTGACTACAATGCAGAAGGCGCTTAATTCAAAGACTCCAGTCGGATGTTTGGGTGCAGCTCTTGGCGTTGTATCATCACTGGCAGTTAATGAGTCACTTGCTTGGGTTCGCGCAGCTGATTCTCTTGGTTTGTCTGACCTGTTCTCAAGTATTGAATTTGGTTTTGGCGATGTAAGTATTGATACTGACGATAAATTTGTCAGCACTCTCAAGTATGCAGCATTGACATCTAACCAGATTGACACTTTTGACGATAAGGGATATATCTTCCTTTGCAAGTATGCAGGTCGTGAAAGTGAGGTATATTTCTCAAAGGACCACACTTGTTCATCAGGCGACTACAAGACTATCGCACGCAACCGTACTATGAATAAGACTCGTAGACTGGTTCGCGAGGCGTTGCTTCCTTACACAGGTGCTCCTTTGATGGTAAACCCTTCTTCAGGAACATTGGCGGATTCAACTATCGCTACCTTCAATTCGCTTGTGCGCAATATTTTGGCAGGAATGGTTGATTTGGGAGAGATTTCTGGATATTCTGTGACAATCGACGCGACACAGAATGTTTTGAAGACTGACACATTGTATATTAGCTATGCGGTTGTACCTGTCGGTACTGCTGATGCTATTCGTGTTACTCAGTCTTTGGCTTTAAGTACCTCTGAATAAAATTGTAGTATATGGCAGTAATAAATAATGTATCGTATTCTTGGTCAATGATCGAGATTTCGTTTCCAGACACTCTTGGCGGAGACGGTGCGGCAAAGCCAACTGGAAGCATTTTGAAGGGTATCACATCTATTAAATGGAACAAGACCCGTAAGGTTGAGAATAACTATGGCTTAGGCGGTGACGTTATTGGTCGTGGTTTTGGAAACCGTTCTTGTTCTGCTTCTATTGTGATGGATTATGCCCTGACAAACTATTTGAGAACCATAGCAGGCGGCTCTCTTATGGATTTGGGAGAGTTTAACCTTACTATCTCGTTTTCTAACGGCGATTTCAGTAGCGGTGAAAATACCATCAAGCCTCAGACAGTTGTGTTGGAGGGTTGTTTGTTTAACGAGGATGGTTTTGAGGCGCAGCAGGATGATACGAACATCACTCATGAGTTTGATTTGAACCCTTATCGTATCTTGATTGATGACAAGGAATCAAAGTGGCTGTAATTGTATAAATTAAAAAAGAGAGGAGTACTTTTAGTGCTCCTTTTTTTTGTATATTATAACAAAACATCTTTTTTAGTTCTATTCTTTGATGATTTTTTAATTTTATACAGTTATGAGTACAAACAAAAAAAACGACATGACAGAGTTCGATAAGCAGATTATTGCAGAAGGCGGTGAGCTTCCAGTGGAGGACACTAATACTACTTCAGTAGTTGATAATGAGGAAAACGAGCTTCCGCAGGAGCTTCTGGACGAGATTCAGGCAAAGATAGAGTCTTTGCGCAAGGACAAAAAAGTAAAGCGTATTTATCCTATCGTTGTTGCCGGTGATGAGTTTGACGAGAAGCCATATTACATTGCTTATCTCAAGCAGCCGGGCTTTACGGAGTTTACTCAGTACTTGGAGTATTCAAGTAGCGTAAACACAGCAGCCGCCATGAAAGAACTTGCCAAGAAGTGCTGGCTTGATGGAGATACCGAGGTTATTAACGATGATTCTTTGTTCCTCTTCGGGCTTGCTCCTCAGATGACTAAGATTATCGAAAGCCGTCAGTCTCGTATCGTGACTTTCTCAAAATCTGGGAAGTAAAGAAAAATGCCTATTGGCGGCAGCGAATGATTCTCATTCGTCATTACTTCCCAGCGATTGACATTGATTCGCTCTCCGATGAAGAATTTGCCATGATTTCACAAGATGCGGTCTGGCTTCACAACCAGATGGTTATTGAGCAACAGGCTGCTATGCTTGGAATGTTTGGCGGAGGCAGTGCAAAATAAAAGGTGGTTTACCCGTGGTGGTCAAACCACCTTTTATGCGTTTAATCTATTCTTTATAAAATATTTTAACACATGGCAGAACAGAATTTTGCGGTCAATTACAAGATAAACGTCGTTGACAATGGAAGCAAGTCCATAAAGAGTTTTACGGACGCGCTTGCAACATTGTCAAATAAAGATCCATTTAGCGGTATAAAAGCGTCTCTTGTTACTTTTCAAGATCAAGTAGCGAGTGTTACAGCGTCTCTTAACCAAATTGGAAATGCAAAAGTAAAAAAAATAGGCATATCATTTACACCTGAGTCATGGAGAAATATAGAACAAGCAAAAAAGAAGATTGCGACTATTTCATCTGACCGGTCAATTTCTATAAGCATAAACGCTCAAAATGCACACCGCTCAATAGATAAACTGGAAACACGTTTAAAAAAACTCTGTGGAAAGGGGTATATAATTCCTGTGTCGGTTGGCACTCCGCCGACATCATCTGGCAATAGCACTACCCGTTCTGCGGTTGGTACTATGAGAAATACAAGAGTAAGAGCTACCGCGCCCACTACTTTCCGTAGCGTTATGGGACCTACTTATTTTAATAGTGGACCTAATGTGGCACGGGAAATGGTTAAGGGCATGGGTATGATGTATGGCTTGCAGGCTGTTATAAGCGGTATTTCTGGTGCTGTTAAAGATGCAATATCATATCAGAATATTTCTCAGACTACCAAGAATATCTTGCAGGCTAACGATACGAGAGGTGGCTTTAATGAGCGCTTTAATGCGATGAATATGACCTTGCGTAATATTGGAGTGCAGACTAAGTTTACAGCTCCGGAGGTAGCAAGCGCAGGTAAATTCTTGGCAATGGCAGGACAAGGTGTTGAGGAAATTCAGGGTAGTATGCGCGCTATTGCTAATCTGGCGTTGATTGGTGATACGGATTTAGGACAGACTGCTGATGTAACGACAAACATTATGGCTGGCTTTAATATTAAAGCAAGCCAAATGGACCGTGTAGCCGATGTATTGACAAAGACGTTTACATCATCTAACACTACATTGATGGAACTTGCTGAGTCGTTCAAATATGTAGGTAGTATATCTCGTCAGGCAGGCTTGAAGTTTGAGGACGTTGCGGCAGCAATGGGCGTGTTGGGTAATGCTGGTGTAAAAGGATCTTCAGCTGGTACTGCGTTGCGTAATATTATTTATAATGTATTGGCTCCTACAAAGAAGCAGGCTGAAGCATGGAAATCTACCGGCATTAAGACTACCGACGAATATGGTAATATGCGTAGTCTCTCAGATTTGTTTGCAGACTTAGGGCGATATACACAGGACATGACCAGCGAAAGTAAGGTGAAACTGTTTAGTGCATTGTTCTTCAAGCGTGCAAGTACATCAGCAGCTTCACTTGGTATCAATGCGGCTAATATCGATAAAATCTTTAAAGCATCCTCCAGCACGTCTTCAATGGGTATTGCACATGATTTGGCATGGGCTAAGAATAATATGACGGTGGAAGGTCTTTGGCATCAGACTACATCTGCGTTTACGGAAGCTGGCATTAAGGCTTTTGAGTCTATTCAAAGTTCTTTAATGGGATTCTTACGAGAATTGACTGAAAAGTTTAAACGACCGGAATTTGTTGAGCAAATGAAATCTGGTATGCAGTTTATGTTAGATATTGTCAAGGCTATCGTAGATGCTATTGGCACGATTGGCAAAATGTGGACAAACACTCCTGATTATTTTAAATCAATCTTTAAAACATTTGTTACAGTACAGATGTGGATGGGTATAGTGTTAAGTCCTATTAAGGCATTAGCCTCTATGTTGTCACCATTAGGTGCATTGGTAAAACGAACTCAAGCAATAGCGTCTGGGGAGATTATTGCTAATGGCGGAGCTAATACAACTGGTGGTAGACTGTCGCGAGGGGTAATGTATACCCGTGGGCGAGTAAATCAAACTTATGCAAGATGGCGTTATAGAGGTTTGTCTAATTTGGCGGGTATGTATTTTGCAAATCACCCAATACAGGCAAGTCCATTGTCAAATGCAGGGCGTAAGGCTATCACAAGATATGCAGCACATGCACCGGGAATGTTTACATTTGACCGTAAGTTGGGTAGGTTTGTTCCTACACAAATGGATTTATTCCGATATACGGGACCTAATGATGATTATTACAGATCACGAATTGATTCACGTCAGGCTGCATTAGTTCGCTATCAGCGTATGCGGCAGCGTTCATTTATACATAATCCATTAGGCGTAATGCAGCAGTCTTCGGTTAGGAGTATTCGTATGACTGGTGCAGCTCTTAGCAGAATAGGTAAAGCTGCAGGCATAGCTAAGGCTGGAATTACTTCAGTATTAGGTGCGTTAGGTATTGCTCCTTGGATGGCGGCAGTTGCTGCTGTAGGTGCGTTTGCTTATGGTGTTTATCGGGCAAATGCGGCAGCAGATAAAGCATCGGAATCGTTCAGCCGAATGAATATGGCTGCTAAGTCATTGACCGAAACAAACATTGACTGGAGCGATTCAAATGCGCTTATCCTTAGCCAGATGGGTACGGTGTCTTCATGGCTATCTACCGAATCTGACAAGGTATTAGCCGCTGCTGATGTATGGAATAAATTCTGGAGAGAGAGGTCTGGTGTTGACGCTCCGAAGCCTGACGCTTTATTTAAAGACCAGAACTCTGCATATAATGATGTCATAAATACCACCACAGGCTTTAATGGGTGGTGGAACCGTGATGGTAAAAATTGGCGTTTGGCTAATGCAGTAGCCGCTCAATATGGCTTGATCAATCTTAATGAAAAAGATTCTTCCAAGCGCTATTATATGCGTAGGCTGAATAAGAATACAGGCGATAAAGATGCTTTGCAGGCATTAAGCGTGTATGCTTATGCTATGAGCGGCGATAATCCAAAAGTCAAGCAGTATAAGAGAGGCTTGATTGAGGATATTAACGCATTGGACTTGCGTAATAAGAAATACGCTGGAGATAATCTGTATAATCATTATCAAAATAGCCGACTACATGGTGAGTCTGATGTATATGGAGAAGATATGTCCGTGGAAGCTATGCAAAAGACACGAGCTTTCTCAATGGGTACAAATAGGGCACTTACTGGTTTGTATAAAAATATCTCCCTCTCTTACTTGCACATGGCAGATCAGGTTGAAGCATATCGCGGTCACGGAAGAGCTTACGACAATAAAAACCAAGCTGCTACTGATTTCATTGCCAGCATGATGGGCTGGACAGGCTACACTACTGATGGTAAAAATACTGTTAGCAACTTAGGTAAGGCTTGGGGTTCAAATAGCTGGGCTACAACTATACGTCGTGCGGCTGGATATTATCAGAAGGAAGACGGTACATGGGGTTGGAGAAGCCATGAACAGATAAATCGTAACATCGTTCAGATGTATCAGGAGTTCATGCGTATGTATGACCAAATCACCGACAAAGAGTTGAAGGCTATGCTGAAGCCATATACCTATACTGGAGTGTGGGATACTTATCGAATGAGAGGCAGTAAGCATCTCGATTTTGGCGTCAATTCTCTTCCGGGTGGCGGAACAGGCGGTACTCAAACTTGGAAATCTCCTTCTCAGGATGATGCAAAGATTAAGGGGTACGGCGCAACTCCTAAGCAGATTATTGTAAATATAGAAAATCTGATGAAAATTGATAAAATAGACGCAACTGACGAACGCAAGATGGCGGCTATATCTAATCTTAAACAAGAATTGGCTCAGGCGTTAGTTAGTGTTGTTTCTGATGTTGATGACGAATGGGGTCGTGGTTCAACCGGATTATAAAATTAAAAATATGAGTGTATATTCAAATTTGATATTTTCTACTCAGAGTGGAGCTGAAGCTATGGTAGCACGCTATTCTGGCAGCTACCCGGCAATGGTGAAAGATATAGCGTTGGGTAGGGGGAATAACAATTTAAGGCTTCTCCCTACCCAGCAGCCTGCTAATATTGAGGTCATTGCATTGAGATGGCGTGCATATCAAACTGCTCGTAAGGCTATGTACGATAGTATTAACGAGTATAATTTGATGCAGCTTAAACAAAGAATGACCGACGAGGGGAGCGTGTTTGGGCAGAATCAGCGCAACATAACCCAGCTGATAAGTAATACAGAGCTGGCTGACTCAGAGACATATAATGAGTTAGGGGTTATTGTAAAATACATGGGGAAAGTTGCCAATGAAGCGTTGGTAATGTGGATTCCTTCCGATACTGAGCATGAAATCAATTTTCAGACTTATGCTGATAAGATACGAGGATTATCCAGATCGACGCATATAGGGTCATCTTTTTCGCAGACTAACAAGAACAACGATACAAACTTTCAGCGTGTAAAAGTGAAAGCTGACCCTCTTTTCATTGACCTTAGTGCGATGGTCCAGTTTTCATCACAGAACAATATTATATTGACGAATGTACAAGGTCGAGATTGCAGCCGTAAGGAATATATCTCTGCTGGCGATATGAAGTTCTCAGTGCAAGGTAGGATATTCAGTAATTATCCAGATGTATATCCTTATGCAGAGGTTAGCAAGCTTCGTCGCATATTTCAGCATAAAGGGACTGTAAAAGTTGCCAATTTGATGTTCGACCAATATAATGTCACTGAAATTGTAATTACTGACTTCTCAATGACTCCTACTGAAGGAATGAAGAATGTCCAGAATTATCAATTCAACTGTGTGGCTATTGAGCCGAATAAGATTGAAGGAGAAGTAAAGGATACGATTAGTGTTGCAAATACCGTTATTCGCGAACAAAAAGCGCTTGGCTGGACTAATATGATGCTGACTAATTTAGCAAATAGCGGCATCAGTTCTGCTATTGATACTGTGGACGGAATGATGGCTAAATATATTTGATATGAAGAGTTCACCATATAAAGAAAATAAGGATTTCCCAGATGGACTTGATATTCTGTGCTGTAAGATATTGGTATGGGATGTCAGTGAGGACATGCCGGCTATTACTCAGGGCGGTGCTGACCCCGACGAGAGAAAATGTCTTGTCCTAAGAGAGTGCTCGGAAATTGAAATATCTGACACCTACAAGCAGCTTATCAGCTCGGCTACCGTTAAATTTCCGAGAGGCACGATTGTGCATCGACCTGTATTGAATGTAAATAACAATGATTTGCAGAATGGTGAAGAGGAGCGTGTATATACGGAAGTTATGCCTAACGGTACAATCGCGACAAGACGCAATAATACATCTTTGTTAGCTCCTACTGATTTTAAGCCTAATCAGCGTATCCGCATCTATCTTGGTATGTGGAGATATGACAGCAACAAGTATTTTGCAACTGAGAAAGAGCGTATTGCTTGGATGGACAGCATTTGTAAAGAAGGTGGTCCTATGTTTGATGGCTATATAAGAAAATGTAGTGTAGCTACTCCGATAGAACTTAAATGCGAGAATTTGGCAGCGGCGTTGAAGCGTAAAAACTGTTGTACTACTGAAATCACAACGGGTGAAAAATGTACCGTCAAGGATATTCTTTATACTAAGGAAGAAGGCGGTAAATATGGATTATTGCAAGGAACTGGGCTAAAGCTGCATCCTGATACCTTGGCAGAAGAAACTATTGTTGGTAAGATAAAAATTTATCCAGATGAAACTGTTGCTGATATACTTTCAACTTGGTCTAAGAATAAGCTGTATTGTTTTATTCGCAACGATAATGACGGAAATCCTTGCATCAAGGTTGGGCGTTCGTACATTTCAACACAAACAGCTAATTCTGTTGTTAAAAACGAGCCTATTGCTCAAATTCATTTTAATTATCATGTCGCACAGGATAATTTAACATTGATGAACTCAGACCCTTCGTTGCTTGCAGTGGAGGCAAAGTGTCACATCAAGTCTAATTCGCCAGATGGCAAAATGTATAAGATTACATTACGTCTTAATCCGGATTGGATCGGACCATCTGATACGACTCATAAAAAATTCCAATACCTTAATGAATCTAAGGTGTCTAAAAAGGAATTGGAGAATGGTCGTATTATCAAAGATAATGCTGCTGGTGTGAAGGTGGATTTAACAATGTATACAGTGGTCCCTTTTATGTCTACAAAACTTAATTGGGATTTCTCTAAAAAATCTGAACATGAAGCCTTTCTTGCAGAAGCAAGGGCGTATTTTGAGGGGTATCATTTAAATGGTGTTGACGGTTCTTTGACTTTGTTCGGTGATTTGAAATTACAATCTGGACAGAAGGTGGAGCTGTTAGATAAACGTGCTCCCGAAAAAAATGGCTGGTATATTGTAGATGAGGTAGTGACAAAATTTGGAACTTCTGGATTTCGTCAGACTATTAAGATTCCATATTGTATTGCTAAACCAAAAAATGAATAATTATGGCAGAAGAAATATCAGATATAGAAGCTAATGACTTAATTGCCAAGTCTATTAAGCGAATTGCTCTGAAAGGCATAGTGGACCATAAAGGCAACGTCAAAGATGCCAAAATGGTGCAGGGTTATGTCAAAGCAGTTCATGATGACCCGTCAGATGACCTATACGGAACAGTAGATGTGCAGGAATATGGTACTGGTTTTACTCAGCAAGAAATCGATATGGAAGCTGGATTGCATCGTGGCGTGCGTATATCTTCATTGCAAGATAATAGTAATGGCACGTTTGCCATGCCGCTTCTTCATTCGGCTGTTACGGTAGCTGTAGATCCGGGTACGCTGGATGAATATGTTTTAGCTTACTCTCATACTTCTATCCATCAGATACAAGCGCATGAAAAAGTAAAAATTGGAGTAGTTGAAACGCAGCCTTATAATGAGGATGATAACTATCGTTTCTTTGAAGTGCCTGAGACTGGGCAGTTTTCTGAAACTGTATATACATCTACTTCTGTCGAGACCAAGGTAAAGAACAGTAGCGATAATGATGGCTCTTCTTTGCTTGTAGACGGCGATAAGGTGCAGGCAACGCATAAAGATGCCAGTTTACTTGTCGATGCACAAAAACTCAGGGCGGCATTTGGTTCTGAAGAGATAATCATCAACAAGGATGGTGTATTTCTTGGCGATGGAAGCGCTACGGAGTCGGCAGTGTTAGGACAGCAGCTTGCCCAGCTTATGCTTGATTGGTTGGACGCTCTTACTCAGGTAAAGACTATGACGCAAGGCGGTCCTCAGCCATTTATAAATTTGGCTAAGTTTGTAGCCTTGAAAACAAAAGTGAGCCAATTTAAAGCCAATACGACTGGCTTTTTGTCTAAACATGTAAAAGTACAGGCATGATAGAATTAAATCAAGGAATAGCGCAGCTTCAGGCTGGCTCAGTGTCTGAAACATTATATACATTGCTGCTGGCTGGCTTTGAAACAGCCGCTGCTTATGATGTGCCGGACTTTTCAGGAAATGAATATGTAACAGATGGCGTTGTGAATGAAGCAAAGATAAATGCCGACCTCGCAACATATCAGGACATTTCCCGAAAAAATTCTGCTTTTATGTTTGCGTCATCCATTATTTCAGCGATAATGGAGAGTGACCTTGGTAGTGGTATGCCGGGCAATTATGTCTTGAAGACTGGCGATTCTATGGCTGGCAACTTAAATGCTCGCTTTGGATTTTCTGCTGGTCTTGCTGGTAACACTATATTAAGTGTGTTTAGCGATGACCAAGGCGATGGCACAACCAGAGATGGGGTTACGATAAATGGCGAGCTTCGTATTGGTGGGCAAAGTTTGTATATGGGCAACTTCCACACAATCGGGTATAGCAATAACATCTTGGCGTTTCATGCTGGTTCTAAATTCACTTTCGATAAGGATATTGAAGTTAATTCGAGCTACAAGATAACTGTCGGGCTGCTTCAGTTGTCTAATAGCGGAATCCGTTATAATGGGCAGGATTTTTACCATACTGGCAATGCTAATAAGAATGATGTTAGCTGGACCATGTTGAACGGAACTATTGCTGGCAATTTGGAAGTTACTGGCACAAGCACGTTACATGGGGCTGTTTCAACTTATGGTGGCATCACGCATTATATCGGTAACATTGCTAAATTTTCGGTTACAAACAATGGAATTAGATTAAATGACAGCTTAAATATCGTTGTTGGCGGAATCCAGTTTGATGGCAACAATGCGTTTTATATAAAAAACAGTTCTCAGGTTAGTCTTACTGCGCCTAATTATACCCTATTATTTGGTGAAGATGTTCGTAGTATCGTATTGCTTGGCGATTTGTATGATGCAACCAATAATTACAAACTGATAGGGAAATATGGCGATGCTTACTTCCCGATGGGCTTTAGAGCGTCGTATAATAAGGTAGGAACGCTGATTCAGACTTATGCTGACGGCGTAATATTTTCTAAGTCTGTAAAATTGTATGATGCCGACGGTCCTGCGGTACTTAGCGAAGATGGAATTAAACTTACTCTGGCTGGAGAGTATTATTACACTGACAATGGAAACAGGCTTCATACGACGAAGAAAACAAGTCTGACGTATGAATTATCCAATAGCTATTATACGCCTCTAAATTCGACCGCAATAGCCCTTAAAGTTAATTCTGATGCCGACTTTATTGAATTTAACAGTAAGATTGAGGCAAACCAGTTGGGCATTGTTGGTTCATATACTAAAATCTCCGACAATCAGGTGTTTTTCCGTTCTGGAGTTTATTTCCAAGGTATCGAAGGCGCTGTCAAGCTATATGGAGACATGATGCTGGAAAATAGCGTGGGTTCGTTTTCTTTTAGCTCTGGTTTTGCTGGCAGTGGCTGGCGAATTTATCAGAATGTGACAACTGGAAATTTTGTTGCTACGTTTGATGAGCTGGTGATTAGAAAGAAAATGCGTGCCTATGAGCTGGAAATCCAGAAAATCAGCGCGACTAACGGGTCTTTATGGGTTTCTGATAGTTGTTCCGGTGATTTTGCGGTTGAAATTTCCTAAAAAATGATATTTCAGGTAACAATAAGATGAGTGTAGCTGCTATTCTTCTGTAAAAAAGAAAATGGCAGCTATTGCTTTACATAAATACAAGATTTCTATTTCTGAGGAATCTAAACATACACAAGGATTGCAGGTTGGCGATATTGTGCGTAGACAGTACAAAGACGGCAATAATATTATCTATTCCTTGATGTGCGTTACAGAAACTGGTAGCGAATCTGGCAGGGAATATTTTATTGGAGTTCTATTGGATGGAGACGCTCCTTCTACCGGACAAGTGTTGGACTTTGTGCGTGTAACCAATTTGTATAACGCAAATAGGCTTGGTGCTCTGTATCTGACTGCAAGCGACGAGAGCGCGCCATATATGGATGTGATTGATGGTATTGCCGTAGAACAAAGCCTGTGCTATCCAGTATCAAATAATGATTATAGTTACGAAGATGGCTTTGCTCAGTATGTCATTCAAGGCAAAGACCATCTTAAAAGCACATCTTATACACAATCTGGGCTTGGTAACATTCAGCGTATATGTGATATAACCTTTAAGTCATCGGCTGTTTCATCAGATTCTTACGTTGGCATATCGCAGGACATTGATGACGATTTAAAAGTCGGCGAAGTTGTTTTGATAGGTTTTCATATCAAGGCTAATCGCGCTTTGACTGGTGCTAAGTTGTTGTTTGAATACCAAGACCATTCAGTTTCTGATGCTGAAATTACCATTCCGCGTATTCCGGCATCAGATTATGTTTATATGGTATTTGCAGTATCAGTAGATAATTCCGCAGCGTATAAGCGAAACATGACTATTGATTTTCGCAATGCAAATATTCAGGAAGATGATAGCGTTAGTATTGCAAATCTCAATATAATTCGTCTTTCGTCAGTTGCAAATTTTAAAGGTGGCACGAAAGCGAGAGTCGGTAAGTTAAACGGTATCGTGGATGAGGTGTTTGGCAGTTTACACGACTATGGCGTATATTCACAGCGGTTTTTCGCTTCAAAAGCTGTGAATATTGCTGGAACATTGACTGCTGGTGATGAAAATGGCTCAGGCGCTACGTTCTATGCTGGTAAAATTCACAAGAACGTGTTTATTGACTCACTGAATCTGTCAGGCTGTTCGGGATATACCGCAATTTCAAATGAATCACCGACTGGTCTTGGCAAGAGTGTGATTGGAACAGCATTGGTCTTTGAAGCACAGACAAAGGCTTGGGCAGATGCGCATAAAGGAATAGCGTATACCTTGTCTTTTTATGTAAAAAGCAGTAATGCCGATTATATTACAATATATCAAGGAGAAGATACGCTGGGCGGAATCCGTATTGAGGCTGATGATTCTTGGCATCGATATTCGTTCACCTTTAACCTGATGGAGTATGACGGCAATGAAGATTTAGCTTTCACTCTTTCAGCAGAATCTTCTGTAACAATTTCGTCATTACAGCTTGAAACAGGCAAATATGCTACGCAATACCAAGCGACAGACACTACCTTATCATATTCAGATGAATATGGTGCGTGGTTCTGTCGTGGTGGCGTTGGCGGAACTATTCAGAACCCTCTGTTACGTTTCGGTAATGACGGCTCTATTTCAAGCCGTGGCGATTTATTTCATATCAATGCTGACGGCACTGGTTATTTCGTCGGTGGAGCATTTACTTGGAACGCACAGGGTATTCAGCTGCGTCAATTGGTGCTGACATGGGACCAGCTTGATTCAAGTATTAAGAATCGTATTGAGAGTGCAGGAACCGAATGGGTAGCGGACTGGAACAAGACCGCTACGACCATCGGAGAAAATTATATAGTTACGCCGAAGATTTTTGCCGGAACTGTCACGAATAATAAAATGACTGGCGTGTATTTGGGGCAGTTATCAACTACAGAAGCAGGAATTTATGGTTTTGATGACGGCAATAGAATCTTTTTTATAGATAAAACTGGCGCGGAAATTGGAGGCTGGTCAATTACATCAGTAGGGTTACAAAGTCCTACTGGACGTATGCACATTCTATCTACTGGCAGCATCAAGGCTGCATACGGTGACACTACATACTGGGAAGTTCGGGAAAATGGCTCGGCTTCATTTGCCCAGGGAAATGTATTGCTGAACGCAGATGGAAGCGCATCTTTTACTGGTTCTATAACAGCAGCAAGCGGTGCAATAGGCGGTTGGAATATTGGAAGTGACAGACTTACCAGCATGAATATTGCCATGAATACAATAAATCGCTATATTGCCGTTGTAAATAAGACTATGATTACTGGTGAGGAGAACGATTTGAATTACCTTACTTCAGTAAGAGCTTTGGGCGGTGTTGCGATGTATTATACTTCATCGGCAGATTGGGGTTTGATTGGATATAATAGCATTGGTCAGACCTTTAGTCTTGGTTCGACTAATAAAATTGGTTGCTGGTATTTTGATGATGGCGCGTTGTGGAGTGGGGCAAAAGTGGATACTTTGGCTTCGTATGCTGGCACAAACAATATTACAATTGGTAGCAATGGTATTCGCAGTCAGGGGTGGTATCTTGATAAAGATGGTGCGGTAGCCTTCGGTCATGGCACGGCATTGTTCCGCGCTAATGGTTCTGGCTATATTGCGAATCAAAATATTGTCTGGGGAGCTGGTGGTGATGTTACGTTGGGTGGTGGCACAAGCGGTTTCAATCTTGATGGCTCTGGCTGGGTAGCTGACCATGCGATTTCATGGAACGCAAACGGTGATGTTACTTTTAGCAACGCAGTACGTTTGTCATTTCAGGGTATGGTTACGGCAAGTGTCATAGACAATGTTTTGGGAGACAGCGCCGTCCTTGCTGCAACTACCAATAGCATCACTGCGAAGATTCAAGAAGCATCAAACGGTAATCCAAATCTGTTGGAGAACGCAGCATTATTGGGATTCAGGCATATCGGCAATTTCCCTGTCTGGGGTGACGAGCATGGCGATTATATTCCAGAAGGTTACGATGGTAACTTTGAGCACGATTGTGGCGTAGGTCTGGGAAGCTGGGATTATTATGGTCATAGGACGGCATGGTATCATGGTACGGCAGGCTTAAACACGCATCTGTATAATTGTGAATGGATGACGCAGCAAGTTACAGATAAACTGGAGCCTGATACTTGGTATACGTTCTCATTTATGCTGAAGGGTGCTGCTACTTGTAGTCCGTTAAAGACATTTGTATACCCTAATGCTTGTGTCGAATATACAAGAGATGGCGAAGTCGGTAATTCTCCGGGTGATGTATATTGTCTTTGGACTGCAACAACTGAATGGACAAAGCATGTAGTCAAGTTTAAGACACCTCAGATTATCGACAAGACATATCCGATACGATTGATTTTCCGTATTGAGCCACAGGATTCTGCTGAATTTTTCGTGTATGTCTCTCAGATTAAGCTGGAGAAAGGGAACGAATCAACTGCGTGGAATGATGGCGATACTACGAAAAAACTTTATGATACTGGCATTGATATTCAGAAGCGTAAGATTGATATAACGGCAGACACCCTGACTGTAAGAAACAATAGCGGTATGCAAGTGTTTGGCTCTGACGTGAATGGAAATTTGGATGTGACTGCGGCTATTTCAGCCTTGTCTCTGAATGTCAAAGACTTAGATGGACATGTGCGTTTGCGTTTTGCTATGAACAATGAACAAAACCGAACAATATTTGTGAATGATGTAGAACAGCCATTACTGTATAATAATGATTATCCAGCAGACACCCCGATGCTGATAATACTTGATACAGCTGGCAATGTGATTTACAGCGTAGCAATGACAGGTGTTAGAGGATATGCGTCTTTTGATACCTTAAAAGAATATAGGTCTGGTTTTGGAACTGATATAGTAAATTTTGTTTCAATAGATTTGTATTATAATCGTGCTACGACCCTTCAGCGCTTAAAGCGGCAATACTATACTGATTATAATTTTCAGTATGGTTATGTTGGCACTTTGTACGATAGCGTTGATACTATTGTTCCGGATGCAGTGTTAACAACGCAATATAGTCAGCATGGTGTGTCACGGGATGTTTTTTATGGCGAACCTTTAACGGAGAGCTTGCAATCTTTGTATACAGTTAGTGCGGCTACTAACCATAAACCTGTGAGAACGCGAACAGCGTCAATATTCAAGAGTGCCGTAACCAGTGGTGTGAACGAAAATAAGATATACATAAGTTCACAGCACGATCACGGTGAATGTTTTGTGTGCTGGCGAACGTATGAGCAATATACAAAATTTATCTCTACGTTTACGCTTTGGGTAGAAGATCGTCGCAATTCATTCAGTATAGATAGTTTTTATTCATACGTTCAAGCGCAGATTCCTAATGGTAGCGATACAGGTCAGTTTAATTTAGAGCAAGCATTGGTTAATTATTTGGGAAGATATTATTACGATGATTATTGTCAGTTTTTGATAGATGATTGCTATGAGCCTGAGCCGGAAATGACGGATGCCAATTATGACCGTTTGCGTATTGAATTTATGAAAGATGACGTTACGGTGGATTATGGCGATTCTTACGAGCCAGTATATTACACTTATTAAAATTCGATAGAGAGCGAACTGGTTGTCAGTTTTCTCTCTATTCTTTTTAAAGTTATCGTATATGCGACAAGATATTCATATAGACACGGCTGCTGGCGATATTGTATGGAAAGAAACAATCCATACCAATGTCCGTAAAGTGGAGTTGGAAGAGATGGATGCGTATGTGCTATGCACCATATTTATCCCTGCCAGCTTTGACATTCGCCGTCTTCAGACTGTTGGGGCTATTGTAAAAATCCCATATACTCCAATTGAAAAACCATTAAAAATAAGATTTGCACGAATTTATGGTAATAACAATAGATTCATCGCTAACCCTAATACTGGTGATGATGTTTTTGACTGTGTGGTTAGTAGGCACAGCGGACTGAACATATCTCAGCTATTTGAGGTCAATGAAGATTTTATGTTCAATGTTGTGATTGATGGCGGAACAGCGGTGTTATATTCTGCTGATGATTTAGACTTTGAACAGATTAAAGCGAACATCCAGAATAGAAATTTATTGCTGCGCTGTGTTCCGGGCAACTATTATCGTTATCCGGCGTCTGGCGTAGGTATGATTTTATATCTGAACTCGAATATATCTACTACTGATTTGGCGAGAGTTCTTCAAGCTGAATTTAGTGAGGAAAAAACCGTGGTACGCAATGCGTATTACGATGATGATACAAAGAAGTTAGTGTTAGACTTAGATTTTTCAGAGGCAAATGGCAGTGTATAAAGTTAAAGAAGGACAGAATTTGTTCGATGTAGCTGTTACATTGTACGGCTCTATTGAAGGAATTTCTTATTTGCTGTTCCTAAATTCAGAATTGGGATTGGGAACGGAATTAAAGGCTGGCGATGAACTGGAGTATGACTCTGGTCTTGTCGTAAATAAGGATATGCTGGATGCTATTGATAAGCGAAAGGCAATAGTAGCAAATGGCAAACGGCATATACAATACAAGCAATGTGACTTGACAAAGAGAATGGTCCTTAAACTGGATAAGGATGAGGAACTAATTAAAATATCTTGGTCAGGAAATGGGAAACTTGTAATCGACTGGGGAGACAATAGTGATTTGGAAAGCATCAACATGCAAAATGGTGAAATTAAGGAATATAGCCATTACTTCGATAACAAAACTACTACTGCCCGTATCATTACATTCTATGGCAATTTTACATTCCAGACCCTTGATGTGTCCAAGTTGCATGGAGAAATGTATATCTTGTCATCTTTCCAGATTGAGCAATACATATCCAATGGCGGTACAGTCAATATTGATTCATTGGCATTAGCGCGTGAATTATACAGCGTTGTATATTCAAAACATAGAGTCAAGTCTTTGATGCACCTTAAAGACTTGAACTTACAGTATTTAGAGTTAAGCAATAACACCTATGAAAATCTGGGTGCTATTGACGAACTATTTATTTATATAGCCAGTCATTATGGAACACGCAGACCGTGTGAAGTAAAGTTGGACATATCTCCATTAGGAGAATATAGAGAGCCTGAAAAAGATGGTTTTGGCAACTATGTCATCACTACTGGAATGGAGGCTGTCTATGTAATAACACATGAAGCAGACTGGAATCAGGCTGGTGTGTGGAAGTTTGATATTAACGGACATATTTATACATATAGCGTATGAGTAGAACATTAAGTGATATATATAATTCGGCTGTTCAGAAAAGAAATGAGTATTTGAACCTTAATTCGCTGAACAATGATAGCAAGATGTCTATCATTAACGCCATCACATACACTGCTTCTTCAGTTGTGTATTCGTTTGAGACACTGTTGGATACATTTATGATTGATTTTGCTAATATTATGGCAGGCAGGATACATGGTACGGCAGCATATTACGCCAATGCGATGAAGAAATGGCAGTATGGAGATTCTTTGGTTGTTGATGAATCGGGAACTTCATTCTATTATCAGAACGAGGATTCAAGCAAATGTCTTATTACCAGAGTATCCTACGAGGAACAATATAACACTGATTATAAAGACAATGTGCTGATTCTGAAAGTAGCCAAGGGCGAGGGTAGTTCATTGGAGCAGCTTTCTTATGAAGAGTTGTTGTCAGCCAGAGCCTACATGAATCAGATTAAGTTTGCTGGAGTGAAGACTCGCGTAGTCAGTCGTAAGGGCGATGTCCTTGTTCCGCGTCTGACGGTGTATTATGATGGAGCTATTTCAGAGGATGCAATGTATACAAATATTGAAACTGCTCTGTCTGATTATATTGAGAACATGTCGTTTGATAGCAATGTTTATGTGCAGAAGATTATCGATGCGATACAAAGCGCAGAGCATGTTACAGATGTCTACATGGATCCAATGGCAGCGCAAGGAGAGGAACAGGGCGTATTTATTGCTAAATATGACGATGATAACCAGATAGAGCAGGGCGGTTTGCAGAAAATTGAGCGAATGACAAAAACGTCTTCGGGTTTTTTGAAGCAAAGTACCAGAGAGGGAGCGGAAGCCGATTTCCCGACATACAGAGAAGCGATTGTACTTAAAGTTGAAGGTGAAGAATGAGAAAATATAGTTTTTCAGTAAGCAATTTGGTTAACCAACTAATGCCCCATTTTCTTGGAGGCAGAAAGCTGGTCCTGTTTGTACAGGCGATTCTTTCTCCGTTGCAAGATACGCAAGAAAAATGGGAGCAATGGGCTTATGAGAAGCGCATGGAAGCGGCAATGACCTCTCAGGTTATATTGTTTGAATACTTTCTGACTTATAAGCTGAGAAAATATTTCGCTGATTCAACACAGCGAATAATCATTACTGACGGAACAAGCAACGGTCTTGTAATGTATTGGGAAAGGGCTGAGAGTCCTGAAGATGTCATTATGCGACAAGAAGGAGAGCTGAAAGGGGCAGAACCGCAAGCTGTTTTGAGATATGAGAATGAGCAGTCGGATACCAGCGCTTATAGCTTCATTATCAACTGCCCAGCTATCAATACGGATATTATATCTACTGGAGAGGTGAGAAATATTATCTCTTATTGGACAGACAGATACCGTATTGCAGGTAAAACGTATAATATAAAATTCATATAATATGATAGAATTTAGTGCGCAAACTGGCGGAAGGCATACTTATGTAGATGATATTCTGAATCTGCAAGATTTGTCTTTAGCTATCAACAAGATGTTTGACGGCTGTGATAATTTCGTCATATCGGGTTGCGAAGTCAATGGAGTTAGAATTTCCAGTGGCTTTGTATATATAAATGGCAAGATTCGCTATTTTCCGGGGACAAATGCAGTCGCAAGTTTTCCAGTCTATTTGGCTGAGTATAATTACACGGAATCAGTCGCTTATGCTGATAGCGCTGATAAAGTAGGACGTACAGTTTATAGCGTTCAGGCTTTAACATTGCCTCCGAACACAACCGATGCTGTGACGGGCAATGTACCTGAATATATCTTAATTAGGTCGGATAATACCAAAGATACTATTAACGACGCTTTCTTTGGTAAATACGCCCTTATCTTGAATACTGATTCAGAGCAGGAAGTGGCTGGCGCTGTATCTTTTAAGTCAATAGTATCTTTTGTTGAAGCTGTAAACAGTGGAGCCTATAAAATTAGAAGCGGCAATAGTCAATGTAACATTGAATATAGTCAGGATGGTACATTAGTTATCCGTTCGGTGGTTGATTCTGACTATTCAATTCAGCTAACCAAAGAGGGCGATTTATTGTTCAAGGCTGGCACACAGACCATCGCAGGAATCAATGCGGCTGGTCGTATCACTGCATCTTCAGTAATTGCAACTACTGTAAAAGGCGGCAACGTCGCAATTACCAATAGCGCAATATATAATGATGGGGTTAACGCCGATGATGGCAGCTTGGATTTAAACTGCGTTGGATTTGACGGTGGCTATACTAAATTCCGTGATTTGAGGATTGGAGACGGTAAGGGTACGACAGTGGTCTTTATCGACGGCTCTGAACATGAAATGCAAATAGCTGCTCAGATTACGGCTGCATCAAGCTATTCTGGCATTACATTGCAGCATACAACGATGAGCAAGTCAAATCCTGCCTTGGTTAAGGTAATTGACTGGAAGGATAAAGATGGCGAAAATATGGCATCTGTCGGCTATTCAGATGTCAACACTTCCGATTTTATTATTAAGAATATCATTGGAAGTATTAAGCTGGATAGCGATGTAAATATATCGGGTAATTTGGTTGTTCAAGGTACGCCGTTGTCTGCGTATGCTTTACTTGCACCAGTGACTGCTGCATTAAATACAAAGGCAAATGCTGATAATGTTTACTCTAAAACGGCGGCTGATGACAGATATGTTGCATTTAGCTCTGGCTTGGCTGAATTGGTTCGCCGTACAAGTGCTTCTCAGGTCCGTGGAGATATTGGTGCCATGTCGCGTGACGATGTAGCGGCTTTGTGTCCTACTATGGCTAATGCCTTTTCAGATATTGCTACATTTGGACTATCACCGACCGCTGTCGGCTATACAGAGCAATTAGTGAATCGCAAGCGTGCTATTTGCTCTAATATTGGCGCAGCTTATATAGGTGATATGCAAGAAAAGATACTTGATACTGGTTGGATTCGTATCAATACAGGAAAGAATTTTGATATTGATGATATGTGGGTTCGTCAGTTTGGAAACATGGTGTTCGTTCAGGGCACATTCAGAACAATGAGAAACGGTGTTTTATTTACGTTGCCTAACACTATCTCCCCACCGGTTCATCCATGTCAGTATAGCTGTAACTGGAAGGGCGAGTTCCATTATCGAATAGAAGCCGGCAGCAGAGAGGTTAAATGTGTCCGCTATCAAGGTGATGGATACAAGCAGACGGTTAATTTGAGCTTTAGCTATATGGTTTAATTTAATATTAGTATCAATGGGAATTATAAATTTGAAGAATGATATTGAATCGCAAAAACGCATCAGAGAGCAGCGCGAGTTTATCCAAGAAATCCGCCGCTATAAGAAAGAAGAAGCAGACAGGACAAGAACGTGTGTTAGTATCGTCACGCAAGTTGCCCCAGTCCAAGAAAAAACCCAGCCCAAGAAGAAAAAGGGTAAGAAGAAAGGTGGAGTTTAAAGAAACTCGGCTTGGATGGCTTCTTATGCACGAAACTCCAATAGAGTATAGTCTGATTATGGCGGTTGCAGAAGAGACTAAGAAAGACCCTTCAGTATATATGATTGAAAATTTAGCATATCGTAGTGATGAAGCTTTCTTTCATACTCGGCAATTTTGGTTAGCTTTAAGGAAGTATAGGTTGGAAGGATTGAGACCAAAGACAAAGTTCATTCCTACGGCTGCTAATGAATTGTATTACATTGACCGTAAATTAAAGACTTTTTCTTATAATTAAGTACCGGGAAATCCCGGTACTTTTTTATTGTAATTTTGTAAATAAGTAATTTTTCTAAAATCAAAAATTTTTTATTACTGATTATCAGTTTGTTAAGAAAAATGTTTAAAATAAAAAATATAAAAAATTTGGTTTTTGGAAATGAGTGCCTTATCTTTGCATCAGAGTTAAAACATTATTCATTGCTAATTATATGATTGTTAAAGACTTGTCAATAATCAAATGTAACGGCGAATACAGTATCGATTTGCTGAGACACGAACTGAACAAGATACCAGATGGAGATTACCGCGTTTTGGTAATGGATTATCAGCGTAACCGTGCGCTTCCATTTTTAAAGTATTTGTTCGGCGTTGTGCTGAAAGAAATATCGGCACAGACAAATATATCTGTTGATGGCTTGTATAAATTTTTCGAAAGAAAATTTGCTCCGGTTAGAACCGTAGAAATTGATGGCGAAGATTTTACATTTCAAGACATTAAAGAGGAAAAAAGCAAAATCTTGCAAGATTTTACTGATAACGTGATTAAATATGCCGACCAGACATGGGGTATTAAGATTACTGAAAGAAGTGAGCTTCAGCCTAAAGAGGCGCAAGCACCTTACGCTTCGGCATATACAGACCAATGGAGAGAGTATATCTCAAATAGAGAAGTTTAAGTAATATTGTTTAATTTATTTTTTAAGTTTTTTATGACAGACGTTAAAAATTACGCTGCATTGTTTCAGCAGAGTGGAGAGACTATTGAAGATGCGAAGAGAAAAGCCGCAGAAGAGGCGAAGAAGAAAGCGATGAAATTCTTCAAGATGGACAAGAATGACCGTTATCTTGTAAGAATCCTTCCTAATGCTCCGTTGATTAACGAGAATGGCGAGCTTGTTGTGGGTGAAGATGGTAAGCCTAAATTCGCAGGCGATCGTAAGTCTTACGAGTACCCTATCCAGTCACTTACACTTGGTATCGCTGGCGATAATAAGAAAATGCGATATGTTACCGTTGTTCGAGGTAAGTATGCAGGACTTCCAGCCGATATTGTTGACGCATACGTTGCTGCCGCTTTGAACAAGCATGCTGACTCTCAGGACATTTGTAAGCGTATTAAGAGCAACAGCTTCTCTGGCGGTTTGAAGTGGGATTCTAAGCGCGCTATGTATATCCTTGATATGAACAAGCCGACAGACGGTATTCAGATACTCCAGCTGTCTTATGCACAATATAAGGAGTTGGAGGACCGTAAGATGAGTGAGTGGGCAGAGCTAATCAAAGAGGTGCCAGACGCTTCATGCCCTATTTCATCTATTCAGGCTTACCCTATTGAGATTTACAAGAAAGAGGGTGAGGGCGGTAAGACCGAGTATCAGTTTACCATCAAGACACGCCGTGTTGATAATTTGAGTGAGGAGGTATTGGAGGCATTGATTGCAGCACCAAGAATCCCTGACACAATCTATCATTACTCTCGCTACTCTATGGAAGCAACCATAGAGTACTTGAAGCAGTACGACGCAAAGCACAATCTGTCTGTGTTTGACTCAAAGGAAGTTCAGGACGCTATTGAGCAGGTAAAGGGCTGGTTGTCGCCAGACGATACAAGTCATTTCTCTCTGAATGGTAAGGAGGATGGCAAAGAAGAGAACATTGACGATATGATTTCTTCTTTCTACGATAAGGCTAAGGCTCTTGAAAAAGACGGATTAAAAGCAGGCACTCCAGAGTATAGCCAGTTGAAGAACGATATTCGAGAGTTCTGCGACGCTCATGACATTGATGTGGTTATTACTCGTACTAAGAGCATTGAAGCTGTTTTGGCTGATATTGAGGATTATCTTGAAAGAGAGGAAGCTGGCGATAACGGCGAGACTCCTGAAGATGAGCCAGAAGCTGAGGAGGCAGAACAGACACCAGCTCCAGCGCCAGAGGATGAAGACGAGGATGATGAGCCTGCATCTACTCCATCGAAGGGCGAGCATAACGATGATACAAACGAGCCTGCGCGCCGTCCACGTCCTGCTCGTAATCTTGCTCATAGTCCAAGATAAGAGTTATATATTATATTTATCATTAAGTGGTGCGTATCTGTACGATACGCCCGCTTTTTTAACACACAAATATGAAACCAGTAGCATTATTATTAAACGATATACATATCTCGCAATCTAATATTGAGCAGTTCAAGCTAAATTGGCAAGAGGCGCTAACAATCGCTAAAAATAATCAAGTTAGTTTGATTGTGATTGGTGGAGATACATTCAAAAACACAGCTTCCCAGCCGTTAAACGTGTTGATGACAGTATGGGAAGCGTATCGTCAAGCTTGTCTTTTGGGTTTTGACCTTGTAGTAGCTGAGGGAAATCACGATAAGGTGGACCGTGATTCTTTTGTTGGGTATAACCATATTTTCAAAGCATTAGGCGCTACAGATGAACATATATTTATCGTTGACGATTTTGAAGCTTTTGAGATAAGCGATGATACCGTATTGTACATTATGAGCTATTTTTATGAATCTGGCTCTTTTACTGACAGGTACAATACGATGATTACAACACTGAACCCAAAAATGAAAAACATTCTTTACTGCCATCAGGGTATAAAGGGTGGATTGACAAGACCTATGGACGATGAGCTGCCTACTGGTATATTCGATTGTTTTGACTCTGTTCTTGTAGGTCATTATCATGACAGAAAGAAGATTGCAGGAACCAATATCGAATATATTGGTGCATCCAGACAGCATGATTTTGGCGAAGACGAGGAAAAGGGCTATACATTGCTATATAGCGATGGCAGCACTAAGTTTGTCAAGAATCAGGTCAATACTCGTTTTTCAACAATCAATGTAGACTATGACGATGTTGCAAGCGTAAAAAGTCAGCTTGGAGACAAGAACACTAAATATCGTGTAGTTATCAGTTGCAACAATGAAGACGTTAAAACGGTAGACAAACAAAAGCTGTTAGATGCTGGCGTATCCAAGGTGGTATTTGATACCGAATCAAAAGCGGTAGAAGACAACTCGCCAGTAGTATCTAATTTTGACAATAAGTTTGATAAGACTTCCATTTCTCAGGAATACAAACAGTATTGCGAGAAGAATGGATATGATAGCAAGCTTGGTCTCGAATATATCAATAACGCTTTACAATAACAATTATGTACACAATAAAATCTATTTCAGCACAAAACTTTTGCTCTTTTAAGGAGTTTAAGTATGCCCCAGTACAGCAGGCTGCTACTTTAATCTTTGGTAATAACAAAGATAATGACCAGCAAAGTTCTAATGGTTCTGGCAAATCTGCATTGATTGAGGCTATTGCTTTTGGCTTAACCGGAGATACGTTGCGTAAGGTAACGGCAGACGAAATTATCAACAATGAAGCAAATAGTACAATGGTTGAGATTGTACTATATAACGAGCAGGAAGAATTGGGTTACAAGATTCAGCGTAGCTTGGAGCGTAAGAAAGGTCAGACTGTGCGCTTATTTTCTATGGCTACTAATGAAATAGTTGAGGAAATCAAACTTAACTCTGTAACAGAGTATAACGCTGCTATCCTCAGATACATCGGCATATCTAAGGATAATCTGTTTAACAATTTCATCTTGTCAAAGCATAAGTACTGTTCTTTTTTGTCTGCTTCAGATAGAGAGAAAAAGGAGATTATCAATGCTTTATCAGGCGCAGAGCTGATCGACGGTGCATTTGACAAGGTAGTAGAAGACTTGGAGAATAGCAAAGAAAGCGTGCAAAAGCAAGCTATTGAAGTCGCTCGCACGGAAGGAATGGTGTCTACAATGACGCAAAGCATTGAAGATGAAAAACAGAGAGCTTTAACGGCACAGAATGATATTCCTCGACAGATTGAAGAATTGGAAAGCAAGATTACAGACCGTACTGAAACAATCAAAGATTTTCAGTCACAATTGAACGGTGCAAAAAATTTGCTTTCAGATTACCGAGACCTTGAGGCAGATGTTGATGATATTGAAATGCTTGACTCGTTTGAGAAGTTCGTTAATGATGTTGAGGACCTTTTGAATCAATATAATATTAGCTGGAACAGCGGTGCTTGGATTATGAAGTCTGACACATGCGCAGTTAGATTAAAGCGAGCACAAGATGACGTTGCTACACTTCAGAAAGATGTTCAGATTATTAAGCAGAAGCAGCATAAGGCGGAGCAAGCCTTGGAAGAGTATTCTGTTTGGGCAGAGCAAGAAGAGAAAGAGCTAAAGCAGCATATCGAGGAATACACCAAAGAGCGCGTTAGTGTTATAGAAGCTATGCGTACTTTATCTTCTATTAAGGAAGATGCTAACAAACAAGTTTCACAGCACAAAGAAGCTATCAATCGCCTTGAAGCGCAGATAAATGGTGCTGTACAATGTCCAAAGTGCGGAGAAAAATTCTTACTGAATAGTGAGTCAACATACGAAGAAGTATTGGAACAGCTCACTGGCGAGAAAAATTCTCTTTCTCAGGCAGAGAGTAGCTATAAGAGTGCTTGTGCTGAATGGGATAGCAACAACGCTAAGTCAAAAGAGCTTGGCGATCTTATGGATGAAAGCGATAAGGCATGTAAGCAGATTGTTAAAGAACGCAAGGAAAAGCAGACAACTGTACAACGTATAGGTGATGTGCTGTTTGAGGCAAATAGTAAGCTCAATAAGGCTCAGAGCATCGTTTTGAACCATCAGTCTACGCTTAAACAGATGTGTCAGCAGGTTTTTGATGAAGTACATGCTCTTATACAGCGTAAAATCAGCGACAACTCTCGTCATATTTCTGATTTGGAAAATAGTATCTATACCGCCGAGGGCAATGTTAAGGCTTGGCAGAAGCAAATTGATGATTTGAAGAATGGCGCAGGCGATAAGACTATTGAAGATAGACTTGCTGGCATGAATGATACGCTGGAGAAGTACAAGGTACAGTATCAAGAAGCAAACGACAAGCTGAACCAACTGACTTTGGAGCAAAACAAGCTTACGGTCCAGAAGGAACGCTTTGTAGGTTTCAAGACGCATCTTGCTAACACTAAGATTGATGCTCTGGCTGTCATGACTAATAATTTCTTGGAAGAAATTGGTTCTGATATACAAATTTCGCTTTCAGGCTTCACAATTTTGAAAAGTGGTAAGATAAAAGATAAAATTTCTGTATCTTTGCTGCGAGATGGCGTAGACTGCGGTTCTTATGAGAAATTCTCAGAGGGTGAAAAAGCCAGAGTGAACTTGGCTAATGTCTTAGCTCTAAATGAGCTTTGCAACATTGACGCAGCGCCATTCGGAGGACTTGACTTACTCATCTTAGATGAGATACTTGAAGCGGTAGACGAAAGCGGACTATCCAGTATGCTGGAAGTTCTCGGTAAGTTGAAGAAAACTTGCTTGGTCGTAAGTCATGGTCTGACAAGCGAAAGTTACCCTCATCGTTTGACGGTAAACAAAGAGAATGGAACCAGTTATTTATAAATAATGTTTAACAAAGAATTTTTAGATGAATTAACAAGGAGCAATGTTTTAGCGCTTGATATAGCGACGCATTGCGGTTATTATCACCCAGCAGAAGCTGGAACGTGGGATTTGGCGAAAATAGCGAAAAAAAGAGGCTGCGGAATACACAAGGCTTTTGCGGACACTCTCTATGATTTTTGTGCTAAAAACAAAGTCAGAATGATTGTTGCAGAGGACGTAAACGCAGGCGCTGGTGCGCATTTTATGGCAATTCGTAAATTGTCGGAGTTGCGCGGTGTTTTGTATCTTTTAGCTGAAGATATGGAAATACCTGAGCCATGTTTCGCCAATATCACCACGGTTAAGAAATGGGCAACCGGGAATGGTCGGGCTGATAAAAAGATGATGATTGAAGCTTGTAAAAGCCGATGGCACATCGACCCAATTGATGATAACATGGCAGATGCGACGCACATCTATAAATGGTTTGTTCGAACATATAATATCAAGAAGGAGGCACAAAATGAGCTTACAGAGAAGATACAAGCGACAGGCGGAGAGAAATAGCGTAAAGCATACAGCTGCATTAGCTAAGGTTCTCTCAGATTTTTCAGAGTTTCTGGAAGAAAAGAAGCAAGACGATAGTGAAGTAAGGCGATATTTCTTGCACTGTAATGGAAGATGGGTGGATTATTGTCGGAGGCACAAATTGAAGATGGAAGACGTGTTTAAACAAAATGTTGCAGAATTATGGCACAGAAACACCAACCCAGCGACAGCGAAAGACAATTGAAGGACGAGCTGTTTCAGAAATACATCATGCCGAATCTCAACATGGTTTATAGGCTATGTATCGACTATTCGTTCAGTGCAGAAAATGTTGAGGAGAATTATACGAGCGCTTTAACTAATTTGTACAAGTACATTCTTACTTACGACGAGAAGAAATCCATTCAGACGTGGATTCATATCTGCACAAAACGATGCGTCTATAATTTAGAGATGAATCGTCAAAAAAAGGAGCGTAGGACAGATGATGTAAACGTAGAAGACATCCCAAATTCTTCATTTGACATTAGTAACGAGAATGACAGGGAAGACTTTGAGGTCAACCTTGATAATTACACTCAATTTTACAGTGATGAAATTGTTTATGCTTTGGACCAGTTGAAAGAATCGTACAGACGTATCTTCTTAATGCAGCTTTCAGGGTATCAAATGAAAGAGATTGCAGAAAGAGAATATGCACTGGGAGCAATCAAACATAACAGTTTGGATGCGATTCGAACGCGACTGTTCTTGGCAAGAAAGCAACTTCGTAAAATATTAAACAGAAATGGAAAACTTAGAGCTTTGGACGGCTGTCCGTTCGACACTTCAGATGTTCAAGATAGCGACTCCGGGTGGTGGGGAGATGGACAGGATATTGACAGAATGGGCGATATGGGTGAAGAACGAATTGATGGTGAATGACCCTCGTAATGCCGTAGGGAATTACCTCATCTTTCAGCTCTATCGTCACAGGCATAACCCAGCTTATTCAACGACTGCTAATGTCAAAAGCTTGTTTAAGGAAGCGGCTCGCGAGAAATACATTGCCTTCCACAATCATACGACTATGCACTTTGAGAACCAATGGCTGTCAATAGGCAACTTTAGCCGTGAGGAAGTATGTAACGCATGGAAACATGAACATCCGTATCAAGGATATGTAGAAATGCAGGCAGACGATGAATATAAGCGCAATAATCAAAGATATGGCGATGATTGCTTGATGCTTTGTAAGACCAACACATTGATGTGGTCACCTGCCTCTGATGTGTGCGCACGCTGTAAATATATCGCTCAGTGTAAAGTGGAGACTAAGAAATTGCATCCAGAATTATATAGATTAAGGTTGAAATGGCGCAAAGCATAGATACAACAGAAGTATTAACCACCGATTTCCTATGTGAGTTATTTCACATGGCTATTGACAATGATTTGATTTGTTCAATCGTTACTCAATATTTGGTGGTTGATAATCTTCCCAGTAAGGATTTTCAGGTATTACTTAGAAATCTGAAGGCTTATTATAGTAGCCATCATAAAGCGCCAACATGGTCCATTATCAATCAAATGTTGGCTCATGATAGACAAGTAAGCCGCCTGTTGGAAGATGTAGATGCAACTGGTGATGTAAGCTATAAGCTGGAAGCCTTAGTGGAGCAGTTTGAATTGTATCTTCGCAATGTACGTTTCCAAAAAACCTACAAAGAAGTCGGGGATGCGTATAAGACTGGCAATCGAGGTAAGGCGTTTCAATTATGGCATGAGTTCGCAGAATGGTCTAACTCCTTCACTCTGTCTGGCGATGAATTTGTTGATATTTGCGGTGATTTTGCGCTGCGATATTCAAACTTGAAGGCGTTAAGAGAGTCAGAAGTGAGAAAGCGTCCTGTTTCCAAATTTGGTATGCTGGAGATTGACAAGCTGAACAACAATCGTGATTTGCGAAAACAGTTGACATGTATATTGGCTTCAACTGGTGTCGGAAAATCTCATGCAGCGCGCTTTTTTGGCGTGTATCAGGCGATGAACGGCATGATTGTGCTTCATATTCAACTGGAAGGTGCCAAGGAAGAAGTTGTTGCTGCTTACGATGCTGCGTTCTGTCAGACCAAGGCATATCGAATTGAAACTGCAAGGCTTACGCCAAGTGAAGAGGAAGCGTTTACAAGCAAGATGAAAGGCATTAACGGAAATGTATTTGTCAGGGCATTTACGAAATTCGCAAATAAGATTACAAGTACAGATATTCGCAATGTCATTGTCAAGTTTATCAAAACACACGGAATTACACCGGATGTTATCATCGTAGATTCGATGGACTTGGTTGCTTCAAGTAATCGCTTTAAGTCTGACAAGGAAGAGAGATTTGACAGAGTTCGTGTATCTCAGGATTTTAAGGATATTGCAGAAGAATTTAATGTATGGTTTGTGACAACCTATCAGTCTACGATTGAGAACAGAGAAATTCTGAATGATGAAACTAAGGTCCTGTCTGAGTATAATTGCGCCGAAGCGAAGGGAATTTCCAGAGCCTTGACACATTTGATTACGTTGAACCAGTCTGATATGGAACGTAAGGAAGGACGAATGAGAATCCATATTGCTAAATCACGATTCTTTAAGCGAGACCAGCCAACATTCCCAATCAATACTGATTACGACCACGAAGTCTTTTATGTCACACCAACAATTTGATTAAAACATGGAAATAACTGAAGAGGACAAACAGCATATCATCCTCGAACTCATATCCAGTCTTAATGCGAAGAAAGACGGAACTGGCAAAAACCTTCTTGTACCTGAGTGTCCTTATTGCGGACATTCAGGCTACAAGTTCGGAATTTACATTGGGAAGCCAATCGGAAGGAAGCAGCCGTTTATGGCACATTGTTTTTCCTGTGGGCATAGTGTGGGCAATGTCAACACATTATTAAAGGACCTCGGAAGACCCGACCTGACGATAACGGAAACCTTTAAGCTGGATAATAAGTTGCAGGACGATTTCAGCTTTATGGAAGACGAGGAGCTTGATGATGAGTTGACAGAGATTGATATGCCGGAATTTTATGTCAGAGCATGGCGAAATTCATACTTGAAGAAGCGAGGCTTTACGCACAGAGATTACGAGTTCTTTGAGGTGGGAACAACACGGGGATTCAATTTTAAGTTTGATGATTATGTAATTTTTCCGATTATCGAAGAAGGGTGTTATGTTGGATATGTTTCCAGACATACGGCGAGTAAGCAGGAAATCGATGCGCACAATGAGCGGGCTAAGAGAGACGGCACATATAGGATTATGCGTTATCGGAATAGCGTTGAGAATGACTTTGTTAAGTTGCTATACAATTATGACAATGTTATTGATGGCGAAACTGATACGGTGATTATTGTCGAGGGTGTGTTTGATGCAATAGCTCTAACTCGTAAGCTTGAACTGTATGACAATCATCGTGTGGCTGTGGTTGCAACATTTGGTAAGAAAATCTCTGATGTGCAAGTATACAAGTTGCAGCGTAAGGGCGTTGAAAACATTGTGATAGGCTATGACGGTGACGCAACTGCCGCGATTAACAAAACAGCTGCCCAACTGTCGGATTGCTTTGAGAATGTCTTAATTGCCGATATTCCAGATGAGACCGCCGACTTTGACGATATGGATTTTTGGGATATATTCGATGTTTTCTCACAAAACTTAAAGACCATTGTTGAATATAAATTAACACATTTTATATGATTAACAAAGAATTGCAGGCTTGGTTGGATGTAAATCATATACAATACAACATCCTTCCAGAGCCAAATATATTTGAAATTGTCGATATTGGCTTGTTTGTCTATGAGGAAGTTGATGATAAGAAGTCTATTTTTGACATTGACAAGGAAGGTAACGTCACTTATGCTTCTGAGTGTAAGTTGCAGTATTATAAAGATGACAGTATTCAGTTTATATGCTTCAAGTTTGGTGATCGATTTTACTATTTTGACATCGATAAGGAGTTCGAATTTAACGAATTGAAGTATTTAGGAGCTTGTAAACCTGCCGTTAGTATAGTGGAATATGTTAATTTGGGAGTCCATACACCTTTTGAGCTTTTGAATGGCAGTTTTTCTGTTGCGCAATGGGTCAAGAAAGCCAAATTCTTAGGACATAAGTCAATAGGAATTTGCGATTTAAATACAATGGCTGCAACTCTGATTCTTCAGCAAGAATGTGAAGCCGCTGAAATGAAATATGCTATTGGCTATTCATTACATTTCATTGAAAGTGAGCAGTCAGTGGGAGCGAAGGTTTACGCTAAAAACAATGAGGGACTTCAGTCTATGTTAAGAATACAAAAGGCTATCAATGTAGATTCTGAAGATAGGACCATTCCAATAGCTACTTTAATGGAGCACAGCAAGGGACTATATTTGGTAATGGATAAGCTTTCGTCAGCATGGCTCAAAGACTATCACGAAGCAGGGTTACTCCAATCTTTTCTGGATTGCTTTGAGAAAACCTATTTTCAGGTAGATTTCAACGAATACAAAGCCGAGCGTATTGATACGCCGCTATTGATGTCACAGGCGATGTATTTTAACGAGTTGTACGGTAATATCCAGCTGCCTCCTGTGCTCATAGAAGATTGCTATTATCTCGACAAAGACAATGCCCGAAATAAGATAGTGCTAAATAAGATAGCCACTGGAGCAGCGCATGAGCAAAGCGATGAACAGTATTTTAAGGATATAGACGAGATTCATCAGCAATTCTTGGATATATTCGAAGATGCAGAGCGTGCTGAGAACATGTTTCAGGAAGCTTGCGCTAATTCAGTTGAAATAGGCATGTCGTGCGAAGCGAGGTACGAAACGGACCGAAATTTCATGCCACAATATGACATGACACCGGAGGAACAGCTTAAATATGGTGACAGACACACGATGTTCATCCAGCTCTTAGAGGAAGGTTTTAAAAAGCTGGTACCTAAAGGTCAAGAAGAAGTATATCGCAAGCAGCTGGAATACGAAAAATATGTACTTGAAAGTACAAATAATGTAGACTACATGCTTGTTCAGTATGACACTTGTAACTGGGCGCGTGCCAATAATATTCTTGTCGGATGCGGTCGTGGTTCAGCTGGCGGTTGCTTAGTATTGTATCTGCTTGGCATTACTTTGATAGACCCGATAAAATACGGATTGATTTTTGAACGCTTTTTGCTGCCAGAACGAGCTGGATTGGAGCCAGACACGGTGACGATAATCGGAAAAGACATTGAGTCCGCCGATTACATATCAGTTACTCTGGAAAATGGCAAGACATACAAAGTTCATCCAGACGCGGAGTTATTGGTAAAGCGTGGAGAAAGTGAAGAATATGTCAAAATATACGCGGATGAGCTGCAAGATGGCGATGATATTAAGTTTGACAATAGAGATTTGGTATTCACATTAAACGAAATATGATATGATATTAACAGAAGAATTTGAGCGAGTTATATCGCTAATAGAAAACACTAATGATTGCATTTATGTAACTGGAAAAGCTGGTTGTGGCAAGACAACACTGCTCAAACACATTCAGGATGTAGTATACAAACAGTGTGTAGTAGTAGCACCGACAGGTGTAGCAGCCATCAACGCTGGTGGTACAACGATTCATAAGCTTTTTCAGCTTCCACTGGGAGTTCTAACCGCCTCAGAAGTCGCAAAGCACGGACTAAATAAAGCCTCAAAACAGGTATTGCAGGCATTAGACTTGCTTATCATTGACGAGGTGTCTATGGTCCGTAGTGATGTGATGGACGCCATCGACTATCGTCTGAGAAAGGCAAGAAGCATCAAAGAGCCTTTTGGCGGCGTACAAGTTGTAATGTTTGGAGACCTCTACCAGTTGCCACCAGTAGTTAAAAGTAATGAAAAGGAGTTACTTGCAAGCCGATATGACAAGAATTTCTATTTCTTTAATGCCGAGGTGTTTCAGGAAGATACTGGTTTCCACGTTATTGAGCTGACCAAGGTATTCAGACAGTCTGATCCACAGTTTATTGAAATTCTGAATGGTATTCGTGACTACACAATTACCGATGACCAGCTTGAAGATTTGGCAGAAATCGTAGACTTTACAGAGTCCAAGAAAGTAGATGATAACGCTTTACACATTGCAACTCATAGACGTATTGTAGACGAGATTAACTCAACTCAGTTAGGCGAAGCAGAAACAACGTATGAGGCAGAGATAACAGGTACTTTCCCATCTCTGAGCTGCGACGAAGAATTGCAATTGCGAGTAGGTGCGCGTGTGATGATTCTTGTAAATGATAAAATGGAGAGATATTTCAACGGAACTCTGGGTAAGGTTGAACAGCTCAAGGAAAGTAGCGTAGTTGTTATGACTGATGATGGTAAACTGGTCGAATTAGGCACACATCAATGGGTTAATTACAGCTATGAAACCAGCGAGGAGACCGATGAGGACGGAAATACCAAAACTGTGATACGCAAGAAAGAAATCGGTTCCTGCACTCAGATTCCAGTTACGCTGGCATGGGCAATTACAGTTCATAAGGCGCAGGGCTTGACATTTGATAATGTAGTGCTGCATATTAAAGGCACATTTGCTGCCGGGCAGCTTTATGTAGCTCTTAGTCGCTGCCGTTCATTGCAGGGAATTATCTTGGATTCTTATGTTACAAGACGAATGATTATCAAGGATAAGGCTCTGAAGGACTTTGAAAAGGAGCAGAGACGAAGAGGTGGCAAATTTGGCAAAATTTAACGACAATGAAAGTAACAAGCGTAAAAGCACAACATACAACAACGCCAATCCCTTGTGTAGATTGCTATGTAGACAAGGGATATACACAAGGCGTTTCAGGCAGTCTTCCGGATGTGGATTGCGATTTCGAAAGTATCCGCCGTCAGGAAGTCAAGGAGTATATTGAAAGGCGATATAATCATGATGGTTTACAGCGTGTCTTTTCAGCAGGCACGCTCACAACCTTGAAAGTTAAGGCAGTAATAAAGGACGTTGCCAGAGTTCACAAGATTCCTGTTAGTCTTGTAAACTACATGACGGCTATCCTTCCAGATGATTTAGTTACTTGGACGGACCTGATGAAGTTTGCTGCGACAAACAAGAAGATTAAAAAGTTCGTGTTTGACCATCCTCGCTTGTTTGAGGACATACGCACTTTAATGGGGCAGCCTCGTTCATCATCTATTCACGCTTCTGCCTTGCTCGTAACGCCTGATATGAAAGACGGCAAGCAAATGGAGTGTTTTGACTATACTCCTATCAAGAAAGTGGATAATATGCTTATCTCTGAGTTTGACGGCTATACTCTGGACGCGCAGGGATTATTGAAGAATGACTGTCTTGGTATTAAGGAGCTATCCAAATTGCATCAGACTATTGATTTGGCAAACCAAAATTACAATGCTGGCATTACATTTCAGGATATTGTGCAAAGTGGTTTGGATGACCCGGAGGTATATGAATTGCTGCAAAAGGGATATACGAAGAACGTGTTTCAGATGTCTTCTCGCGGTATGACCCATTTGCTTCAGGAAATGAAAGTGAACAGCATCAATGACCTTATTGCTGCCAATGCGTTGTTTCGTCCTGCGACTTTGGCAAATGGTAGTGCGGACAGATATGTCGATGTTAAGAACGGTGAAGAGCCTGTTTATCTGTGGGGAACCTATAATTCTCTGAAAGATACTTGTGGACAGATTACATATCAGGAACAGCTGGTAACTATTGCTCGTGAGGTTGGCGGATTTAGTTTGGGAGAAGGAGTGAAGCTGGTGAAATTTATTTCGAAGAAAAAGACGGCAAAGATTCTGAAGCTCGAACCTAAATTTATGGCTGGCGCAAAGAAAAACGGTTGCCCAAAAGAAGAAGCCAAGGCTATTTGGGAAATGTTCCAGAAGGCAGGTACATATTTGTTTAATAAGAGCCACGCTACGGCTTATGGAGTTACTGCCTACGTCGGTGCATGGTTAAAAGCGAAATATCCTACGGCGTTCTATACGGTAGCACTCCAGTGGGCTGGTGAGGAAGAAATTACGGACCTGATGAAAGAAATGGAAGAATGTTCGAAGGCAAAGGTAGTTGCTCCTAACATTAACCAGTCGGGTACTGAGTTTTTCTCGGACTATGTTAAGAATGAAATATATTGGTCGCTCTCCAAGATTAAGTTTGTTGGCGAAAAAACTGTTCAATATATAGTATCCGAGAGAGAGGCGAGAGGTCCGTTTACTTCGCTTACAAACTTTCTTGAACGAGTGTTTAAGTATAAGCTGCTAAAGTATGAATATTGGGATAATCCAGAAGACCCGGAAGAAGCACAGAGTGTTCCGATAAATGCGCGTCATGTCAGAAATCTGATTATTGCAGGATGCTTTGATGAATTGGCTGGAATTACGGATATTACCAAACGCTTTAATTTGCTGGAAGAGGCTGCTTCATTGCTTGGCTTTAAGCTGGCAGATAAAGAGTTTCCAGAGCATTTGCGAGACAAGCATTATTTCTGGGCACAGCAACAGATTAGTATAAGCGCTCTTGGTAGTATTGATTATCAGCGTATTTACGATTCAACTGGATTGAACACACCGTATAATCGAAGCAAATATCCATATCGTAGAATACCGGACCTTCTTCAAAGCACCAGCGATGGCAATAATTTCACTGTGTGCGCAACTATTTTGGATTGTGAGGAGAAGAATTATTCTGATAAGATAACTGGCGAGACAAAATATTATTTGAAGCTAACGCTTTGTCAAGGTTTGGATACCATACGCTTGACGATATGGAATGACAAATATAGTCTATACCGTAGTGAATTAACTGATTGTAAGAATAAAATTATATGCCTGAATGTCAAGGTAGCCTATTCAGACTTTACAAAACAGAATGAGACGGCAACTTTGAAGGCGTCAAAAATTTTCGTAGTATGACAAGGACATTGATTGTTTGTATAGTGGGAGAAAGCGGAAGCGGAAAAACCTATGCTTCCCAATATCTCCAAAAAAGGTTTGGTCTGCACGCGATTGTTTCGTATACAACCAGACCTATCAGAGAAGAAGAAACTGATGGCGTAGAACATTTCTTTGTAAACAAGGAACAAGTTCCGTCAAAAGACCGCATGATGGCTTATACAGAATTTGGCGGTTATCAGTATTGGACGGAGAAAGAGCAGTTCTTTGACAGTCTGACATGCTCTTATGTGATTGACGAAAAGGGGTTACAGGAGCTTAGACGGATAGTTCCTCCCCAGTTATTTCACATTATGTCGGTCAAGATTAAGAGAACGAATAAGACTGGCATATCGGCTGAGAGAATAGCCAGAGACAAAGAACGTGAGGAAATAGCAGATAAATTGTTTGATGCTGTTGTTGATAACGACGGAACTCTGGTAGATTTTGAATACAAATTAGGAATTTTATACGAAAAAATATGGCAAATTCAATCGACTCTATAATTGCTTTTACTTTGGACTTTGAGACTGGTGGTCTTAATTGTCAGGATTGTGCATGTACCCAGATAGCAATGCACGCAGTGAGAATTGACACTTTTGAAGTGCTGGACCGGTATGTAATGTATATCGCGCCGTATGCCAAGAAAGAATTTTTGGGCGGTAAGAAGACCGTCAAGAAAAAGACTGATATGGTAGAGAGCATGAAATATGAAGACCGTGCGTTGGAGTATTCGGCAATTACAATGGAAATGCTTCGTTCTCAGGGTGTAGACTTGAAAGAAGTTGCGGAAGGATGTGTAGCTTTTATGGCAAAGCATAAAACTGGTGGCAAAAACAAGGCACCGTTTCTGATTGGACAGAACATTGTTTTTGATATTGGCTTTCTTCAGCAGCTTATGGAGTATGGCGGTCAGGCTAAGGAATACGCTAAAGTATTACGAGGCAGTATCGATTTCTATGGCAACTTTCAGCCGACTTATGTAGACACCATTCTACTTGCGCAGTTGGCTTTTGCTAATAACCCAGATGTCACCAGCTATAAATTGGAACTTATAGCGGAAAGACTGGGAATTGAATTGATTGATGCTCATGATGCCGATGCCGATGTAGCAGCTACTACAAATGTATGTGCAGTGCTAAGTAAGCGCATGAGAAACGAAAACGGCGGTGACGGTACGGAATTGAGCAAGGTCGAAAAGACAAGAGTTCATTTTAAAATATAATCATTATGGAAGAAAAAGAGATTTCAGAAGAGCGTCAAGTGTCATTCAGAGAGATTGATGATTTGACCAGTTTTACGGTAAAAACCGAAGACGGCAAGGCATTGTTTTACATCAGTGGGTACGGTTTGACTGTGAATTTTAACCGTGACATGCTAAACTCGGTTGAAGATGTCGAAGCAATGCTGGATGGAATTAAAGACCTTTTTAGGAAAATGGTGATGAAAAGCTTGCTTCCAGATAACAAATAATGCTGGAAATATCTATTTTTAAGAAACATCGTGTAGTGCGGTGTTTCTTAATTTTTTATATATGGACAGCGAGAAGAAAGTAATATCTGGAGATGAAAGAGACTTTTGCAATCTGTTGGTTTACGGTTGCGAGCCTTTTGGTGGCGATCCTGCACGCTGCTATCAAGAAATCTTTCATGATAAGTCGAAGTTGGCTCTGATGCACGCAAGAGAACTGCTAAATCAGCCTCATATCAAGGAGTATGTTGAAGAGCTTCGCAAGAACGCTGGCTATATGCCCGAAGAAGTTAAGGATAAGATAGCCAGCAAACTGATGGCAATAATGGATGAGTGCTCGCATGGTACATATCAAGACAGACGAGGCACAGAATTGTCACCAGCTGCTCTACGTTCAGTAGCAGTTAATGCAGCCAAAGCTTTAATGGATTTGTTCCCAGTTAAGGCTGCAAGCGAAAGTAAATTGATGATTGGCGATGGTGAAGAAGGCGGTAAGGGCGGTGTAGTTATCAATGTAATTGCTCCTCCTCCAGCTCCTGCACCTGAAGATAGAATTATTTAAAACAACAGAAGGTATGGAGAGCGTGTACACATTTGTTAACAATAACATCAAAATGGTGTCAACCATTGCAGTGTTCGGAGTAGGGATGTATGTTCAGCATGAAGTGAATAATCGTAGGATTGCAGATTTGGAACAGAGGTGCGAGCTGCTGGACAGAAAACTGGATGCACAATATAAGAAAATTGACGAGATAAAGCTTGATAAAAATGTATTTGAATATACAGTCAAGCAAATCGCAGATATGTCCACAGACATCAGAGAAATTCGCGCCGATTTAAAAGAGGTACTGAAAAGCAAATAATAACATAACATGAACAATACAGACAGATACATTAAAGTTCGCATTATTTACAGTCAAAGTCTGGAAAGTATGCGATTGGAGCAATTAGCTGGCAAAATCGGCTATATCGACACAACGGTTGAGCATCCGAAGCATGGTAAATACGTCATCATTGCAGGATTACCCAAAACGGATAATGAATGGTTTATTCCGAAAGAGTCGATTTATTACATGGGATAAAATAAAGGCAGCACCATTTAAGTGCTGCCTCTTTGTTATTCTTGCGTTTCTGCTGTATACACAAGCTTACCGCCTTTATACATTTTCAGAACTTTTTTGCCGTTTTTGTAGACAGCAAGAACTTTTTTGCCGTTTTTGTATATCATAGTTACTCCTCCTCTACAATATAGACTACATCGTTAGTTTTCAGCAGTGCCGCTTTCTGGGCAGGCGTTTTGCTTTCCCATACAGCGGAAGTGAATGTAGCGCCATCCATTTCCTGTTTAAGGCTTGCAAGTTCCAGCTTCATGCGTCGTGATGTTGGAACCTTTGCGTCGGAATCTACGAGGGCTTCATCAGTACTCATGTTTAGGACGCTGCTGCCTTCCTCGATAGTTATCATCAGAGTGTTGGCAGTAATCTCATAGTTACCGAGAGTGATTGAGTTCTTGAATTTAACAAGCTCGCCGTTAAACTCCGCACCTTTGGCAACCAGAGCTTCAACCTCTTCAGTAGTATCAAAATACTGCATACACTTCGAGCGATTTGCCTTGAAATATTGAACATTACCGTCTTCGCCCGTTTTAGTAAACGATATTTCTGCGTTTAGCCAGCCTCGCTTCTGAAACGAGCTATGATTACCCGGAATACGAAGTTTAAGCACAGAATGATCTGTCGGCAATATTGAAATAAACTGAGGCTCAATTTCCATGTCAGGCTTTGCATTGTAGCCTAACTTTACCACCATGTTGTCCGCATCAGACAAATCGCATGGTACGATATTGTTTCCGACAAGCGATTCAAACGCCCATGTTATCGTGGCATCATTGCCTACTACACCGAAATTAAAATCCATTTTGATAAAATTTTATGGTTAATCTTTTATTAAGAAATAGAAAAAATCGGCGATAAACATCACAACAACACGGCAATTACTATTCTTTACAAAAAGAATTTTATGACGCTGAACTTTGGCATCGTAGGAAACGATGCGGTGATTATATGGAGCATGGAATCGCTGTCCAACCAAGGCACCACGCCGATGGACTTAAGCGATGCTCAAGAACTTACTGTCACGCTGGGATACGGAATGACACCAGATGTCGTGATGGATGCAAGTTGTATATCTCTTGCTTCTGAAGACCACTCTACATTAAAGATAAGAATACCCGGCAATCATCCGAAATTTCAGAGAACCGGCTGGGTAAATGCCGTAATATCATTTGCTAAGGAAGTTGAAGGAGTAGTGCATTATTACAGAGCAACGAGAAGCAAGTGCATACAGTATTATGCCAATACGGAACAGGTCGAAGCTCTGATAGCCAAGGGAGCCGAATTTAACGGTACTGCTGCTACAGTTAAGCGCAGTGACTTGTTCGGCAATATAACAATAGAGGTTCACAAGACTTCTATTGTATTGGAAGGCGATGGCGACAATGTAGACAGAAAAGCTACGACAATAGAGGGCTTGACTGATTCTGATGATAAGTTTCCGACTTCAGGAGCGGTCAAGCAACAGCTGGACAAGCTGGAAGATAAGATAAGACAGGGTAGTATTGCTAAAGTTGTAGTAAATCTGAACGCTGATGCGATAGAAATATATAGCATACTTCATGATTCTCCAGCCAATAGTGTGTTTATCGGCAAAATAGGCGATAATACTTACGACCTTTCAGTATCGCATATTGATAATGCGTATTTGCTGAAATATGAGACAGGTAATACTATCGAATATGTTTCCGTAACTCCAAGCACTAAGGAAGCATCGTACATTGAATTACTTATACAATAATTTTACATTATGCAGAGAAAACAAATTTTAATTCCGGCATCGGGAGTGGCTGTGACTGATTACACACAGTCTAATCCGACAGCCAATGGCACCGATTTGGATACTGCACTGGCTAATCTCGCAGCTCAGGGTGGTTCTGCATCGCTGCCTAATGATATGGAGGCGGTAGCCATCGAGATTGGCGGCTTCGGAGTCGGCGATAATGTTGCAGGCATGTCTATTCCTCAGTTCCTTAACAAGCTGACTCATCCAGAGTATGCTCCTAAGTGGACCGACGCTTCCGCTTCGATTGCCGCAAAGATTGGAACCCTTGTTGAAACTGGTACAACTATTCCAACTGTAGATGAGGAGAATTTCACTATCGGCGGTACGGCTGCAAAAGCGACTGGCGGTACAAATGTGGCAAACGGTGGAGCTGCTACAAACACCATTACTTGTAGCACAACAGCTGGTTCTGCTAAGACAACATTCGGTTCAGTCACTTACACTCTTTCCAGAGCTTATGCTGCTGGTAATACAGCGGTTGAGACTGCAATGGGCACTGAAACAAACAAGACGGCTGGCAACACTACTACTTTGCTGTCTAAGGCAAGTGTAAACAGCAACATTGACGCAACTACAAAGTATATCAAGGCTATCACAAAGACTGCTACATGTACAGTCAATTTTGCTGATGCCTTTTATGCTAACACGGCAGCTATCGGCACAATGGGCAAGCTTGCTCTTACAACTGCTTCTGAGTTAATTCTTGACTTCCCAGTTGCAACAGGTGATAATCGACACGCCTTCAGTATCCCAGCGTCTTATACAAATGTCGCTATATACATCTGGAACTCAGTTGCTAACGGTGGTGAGTGGCAGTTGTATACAGGAACATTTGCTCAGTCAAGTGAGACTAAGACTCTGGCAGACGGCAAAACTACAAAGTCGTACACAAAGTACACAAGAGATGTTAACGGTCCAGCGACCAAGTTTAAAATAACTTTTACAAAGGCATAAATTATGGCAAATCAGGCATATAACGGACAGCCAGTAAACATTTCGTTTGATTACGAAGGTGAAGGAACGCTGGATTCCAAATTGGTTCAGCTCTCAGAATCGGCGGCAAAAGACCCGACAACGTGGTTAAAGAATGGTATCTACCGTATCGGTACTGGACAGCCTGTTTTTACACAGGATGGCAAGATTATTCTTTATATCGGTCGTAAAGGCAATGCAACAGACATCGCAGACGATACCAAGTGGATTAAGTTCACATCTACGGCAGATGTTCAGACAGCAATTCAGACAGTCCCTGCGGTGGTAGAGGAAGACATCACCGCCAATGTGGACTGCGGAGCAATCAAGCCCGGCGACAAGGTAGAGGAAGACACCACGCTCACCGAACTGGTGCAGCAGTTGCTCGTGTCGGACAATCCGCAGCAGCTCACGCTGCTCATGTCGATAGACTTCACATACTACAGCACCGCGCGCTACATCAACACCGAGCGGCAGAAGATAACGGCGGTGAAGCTAATCAACACGGGCGAGG
>Ga0326513_10000086_pt1 | contig 68009 bp, 62 predicted proteins | sample 2_2465_0518_D_FD_203654 | JGI IMG/M metagenome (GOLD analysis project Ga0326513, IMG submission 203654) | Bovine rumen microbial communities from UC Davis, California, United States - 2_2465_0518 | ecosystem: Host-associated > Mammals > Digestive system > Stomach > Rumen | place: USA...
TTTGAAACAATTTTAAATATCCCACGAGACTCTAATTCTTCTATTGAAGAATAAAAGATATGCTGAACTTATGCGAAAAAAGGAAGCATAAGAACTAAAGGATAAAAAGCCTTTAGGATAACAAAAATGAGATATTGCTTACGATTTATGTGAAAAATATATTTGTGCTAATGCAAAGCGTCCTGATGGTAGTTATGGCGTTGATGCTATTGGTGATATTGGGTTCGGTAAAGGATATACCATGGTCGCAAAAGAATTTGATGAGGCATTACGTAGTATTGTTCAAATGGATTATGGTTTAGTATTAATTAGTCATGCTGTAGATAAGACATTTACAAATGAAAAAGGACAAGAGTATAACAAAATTGTTCCAACACTTGGAAATAAGCCAAGAAATATTGTATCTCGTATGGCAGATATTATTGGATATTCTCGTGTTATAGATGATGAAAATGGCAATAACACTACCAAATTGTTTATGCGTGGTACTCCAAGATATGAGGCAGGTTCGCGTTTTAAATATACTCCAGATTATATTGATTTTTCTTATAAAAATTTAGTAGATGCTATTGGTGATGCAATTGATAAACAGGCTTTAGAAGATGGGAATGAGTATTTTACCGATGAAGCACAGCAGTTATATGCTAATACTGCATTAGAGTTAGATTTTGATGTATTGATGGATGAAAGTAACAAAATTATTGCTAAATTACAAAAAGAAAAGGAAAATTTTGTAGAGTATTATGCACCTCGTATTGAACAAATTATTGAACGTTATTTAGGTAAAGGAAATAAACTCGCAAATTGTTCAAGAGAACAAACAGAAGCATTAGATTTAATTGTAACTGACCTTAAAGAACTTAAATAATTTTATGGCAAGACTATATTTATTAATATAGTCTTGCCAATTTTTATGTTTGATTTATCAAAAAAGAAAAGATAAAAAAATTATGATATATAAAATTCATTATAAATAAAAAACATTTAATCTTTTTAATTATAAAAGATTTATTATTAAGTATTCCAAATTTTATTTTGACTTTTTAGAAAAAATATGATATAATATATATAAAAGAAAAAATGTGAAAGGAGACGGAAAAATGGCTCATAATGTGAAGTGCAAATTTTGTGATGAAACATTTAATCGTGATATCGTTCAAGCTGTAAAAGTTAGTGCAAGACGATATGCCCATCTCCGCTGTGTACCAGAAGAAGATAGAGATAAGTATGAATTAGTACCTCTTGCAGAAAGTAAAGATGAAGATTTAATCCAGTTAGAGGACTATATTATGAAATTGTTTCATGTAGAGTATATTAATCCTCGAATCAGAAAACAAATTAAGCAGTATCATGACGAATATAATTATTCATATAGTGGTATTCTAAAAAGTTTACAATATTTTTATGGAGTAAAAAATAATTCAACAGAAAAGTATGGTGAAACACTGGGTATTGTACCTTATATTTATGATGATGCAAAGAAATACTTTTATGCGTTATATATGGCAAAAATATCAAATGAGCAGGTACAAATTCAGAAAGAAACTCGAGTTGTGGAATATGTAATCCCGCAACCAATTCAAAGAAAAAAAGAACCAAAATTATTTAGATTTGAGGAGGATGAATAATGACTACTAAGTATGTAGATAATACTGCGTGTTTGCAGGTAATAGGAAATGTGTTTATGAATCCTTCTCTATTGGATGACGAAAAATTATTTTTTAATGAAGAGGATTTTACAGAAGATTTCCACAAGATTGTTTTTGGTGCGATTTATAATTTAGTTCAATTAGGTGCAAAAAAAGTATCAGTCAATACAATAGAGGATTATTTAAAAGATAAGCCAAACAGTTTTGCAACTTATCAAGCACATCAAGGCGGAAGTTGGCTTGAAAGGATTCAAGCTCAAGTTCAAGTATCTACCTTTCAATATTATTATCAACGAATGAAGAAGATGACTTTGTTACGTGAATATAATAAAATTGGAATGGATTTATCTTGGTTATATGACAAAGATAATATTATGGACTTAAAGAAAAAGCAGATGCAAGAAGAATGGTTAGATAACACTCCTCTTGATAAAATTGCAGATATTATTGATGATAGAATTTGTGATATTCGTGCTAAATATGTTAATGATGATTATAGTGAGTCTATTCAAGCGGGAGATGGCGTTATGGAGCTTTTAGAGCGACTAAAAGTAACTCCTGAGTTGGGTATACCAATGTATGGACCAATCATCAATACGATTTTAAGAGGTGCAAGATTGGGCAAGTTTTATTTACGTTCAGGTTCAACAGGCGCAGGTAAAACTCGTTCTATGATTGGAGATGCTTGTTTTTTTGCTTGTGATGAATATTATAATGTATATACAAATGAATGGGAAAGTATTGGACCAAGTGAACCAACTTTGTTTATAACAACAGAGCAAGAAGAAGATGAAATTCAGACTATGATGATTGCATTTATTTCTGGAGTTAATGAAGAAAATATTATTACAGGTCAGTATGGTAATGGAGAGTGGGAAAGAGTCGCATACGCAGTTCGCGTAATGAAAAGAGCAAAATTATATATTAAGAAATTGCCAGATTTTTCATTACAAGATATTGAGATGTCAATTAAAAGCGGAATGAGAGAATATGGAGTAAAATATGTATGTTATGACTATATTCATTCAAGTATGAAAATCTTGAGTGAAGTAAGTTCAAAGGCGGGCATCCGCGGTCTCCGCGAGGACAATGTATTGTTTATGATTTCTGTTCGACTTAAAGATTTATGTGTACAAAATGATATATTTATTATTTCTGGTACTCAACTAAATGGAAATTATACAGAAACAAATGTATTCGACCAAAACTTACTTCGTGGTGCTAAATCAATAGCGGATAAAATAGATGCTGGTATGATTTTGCTTCAAGTAACTCAAAAAGATTTAGAAGCATTAGAAACTTTATTACATAATAACACAATAGAAAAACCCACTATTAAATTATCTATTTACAAAAATAGACGGGGTAGATATAAAGGAGTTATCTTATGGTGTAGAGCAGATTTAGGTTGCTGTAGAGTTGAACCTTTATTTATGACCAACTATAATTATGAGTATATTGAAATTGAGGATACTAAAATAAAAGTTACTCCAAGAGTAGAACCTGTTGATGAGTGTGCATGGGATTAGGAGTGTGTTAAATGTATCAATATGACAAAGATGAAATAAAAGAAAATTTATCAATAGATGAAATAGAAATGTTAGTTAATGATTTAAATGGAGAACCGATTAAACAACATTCAACTTTATTATGTAAAACTATTTGTCATTGCGGAGAACAGCACAAACTGTATTATTATGATAATACTAAATTATTTAGATGTTATACAGATTGCTCAAGTACATTTGATGTTTTTGAATTAGTATGTAAAGTAATGACAAATAATGGTCATTATAAAATAAAGAAAGATAGAAAAGGGCGAGAACAGAAAGTTGCTTGGGATTTACATGATGCAGTTAGATTTGTGGCAAAATATTTTGGTATTAGCGCAAGTGTAGAGAATGATGATAATGCTTTTCATCAAGAGTTGGAAGATTGGAAGATATTAGAAAGTTACGAAAAAAATAGAAATACCATTAATAAGAAAAAACGTGAATTAAAATATTATGATGAAAAGATATTAAAATATTTACCACAACCAATTATTCAACCTTGGGTAGATGAGGGGATTACGCCAGAAGTAATGAAACATTGCGGGATTAAATTTGACCCTATAAATTGTGGAATTATTATTCCTCATTATGCACCTAATAATCAATTATTAGGTATTAGGATAAGAACTTTAATAAAAGAGGAAGAAGCGTATGGTAAATATAGACCTGCATATCTTAATGGTAAATTATATAATCATCCGCTTTCATTTAATTTATATAATTTGAATAATAGTAAAGACCATATTAAAGAGTTTGGTATCGCTATTGTTTTTGAATCAGAAAAAAGCCCTTTGCTTTATCAGTCTTATTTTGGAATTGAAAATGATATTTCTGTTGCAGTGTGCGGATTTAATATTCTTTCATATCAGATGGAATTATTACAGGCGGCTGGCGCCAAAGAGGTAGTAATGGCATTTGATAAACAGTTTCAAAATATTGGAGATGAAGAATGGAAAAAATTAAAAGATAAGTATTATAAGATACATGAAAAATTTGGAAACGATATTCAGATTAGTTATATATTTGATTTTGGAGATTTGTTGAATTATAAAAATTCACCTATTGACCAAGGTCCAGATATATTTATGAAATTATTTAAAGAAAGGATTATGATTTAATGAGACGATTATTTATTATAAGAAAAGATTTACATTTAAGTTCAGGTAAATTGGCAGCTATGGTAGCTCATTGTGCAGAAGCATATTGGACTAATCAAATTCGTAATTCAATTGTTGAGACAAAGTATTATAAAGGTCATAGTAATGAAGTAGTACAATTTGAGGTTGATAGTAATATTATGCAAGAATATGTGTATGGCGCTTTTATAAAGACAATTTGTCAAGCAAAGAATTTAACTCAGTTAAGGAAAGCCGCAATTATGGCTGAAGAAATAGGATTGATTGAAGGACAAGATTGGGGATATATCAATGATAATTGTTATACAGAATTGACACCAGAAAATGAAGATGGAACTTGTACCGTTGGTATTTGGTTTAAACCTCTACCAGATGAAAAAGCTCATCAAATTAGTAAGAAATTTCATTTATATACAGATTAGGAGGTTTGAATTTGAAGTATCAAGGAACTTATAGAACAAATGTGTTAGAAGATATCACTACATATATTCTGCATAAAAGAGGGATTAAAGATGTTCATCATTATCTGAATACCACAGATGATGATATTAATTCATATGAAAGTTTAGGTAGACAGCCACTTGTACAGGCTTTAACGCATATTGCAGTTGCTGTTAGTAATAATCAAAGTTGCTTAGTAGTTGTTGATAGTGATTGTGATGGTTTTACATCTGCGGCATTACTTATTAATTATTTACACGATTTATTTCCCGCTTGGGTAGAAAATAAAGTAGATTGGTTTATTCATGAAGGTAAACAACATGGTTTAAGTGATTGTATAGATGTAGCTATGAATTATGATATAGTTATATGCCCAGATTCCGCGTCAAATGATTATGAGCAACATAAACAATTACAAGATGCTGGTAAAAGCTGTATTGTATTAGACCATCATGAAGCTGATTATATTAGCAAAAATGCCATAATTATCAATAATCAGTTATCTGATTATCCAAATAAAGAATTTTCAGGAGTTGGAATTGTATGGCAATTTTGTCGTTATATGGATGACAAAATGGGTAATAATTTAGCAGACAATTACTTAGATTTAGTTGCTTTGGGTCTATGTGCTGATATGATGAGTTTAACTTCAATAGAAACAAAACATTTAATGAATAAAGGTTTTAATCAGTTAAAAAATCCTTTTATCTATGGAATGGCTAAAAAAAATGCCTATTCTCTTGGTGGAGAAGTTACTCCGATGGGGGCAGCATTTTATATTGCACCTTTTGTCAATGCCATGACACGTAGTGGAACTCAAGATGAAAAAGAATTATTATTCAAATCTATGCTCAAGCATTTTGCGTTTGAAGAAATTTTGAGCAATAAAAGAGGTCATAAAATAGGAGAAAAAGAAAAATTAGTAGACCAGGCTCTTCGTTGTGTAACTAATGTTAAAAACCGACAGACTAAAGCTCAAGAAAAGGGTTTAGAGGCACTTGAGGCTCGTATTGAAGAAAATAATATGCTTAAAAATAAAGCATTGATTTTCTTTATCGAAGAAGATGAGAAAAATCTTATTGATTCTAATATCAGAGGTTTAGTTGCAAATAAATTAATGGCTAAATATCAGCGACCTTGTGCTATCTTGACTAAGCATTTTGACGGTAATGATTGGGAATATGCAGGCTCCGCACGAGGATATACTAAATCAGGTATCAACGATTTCCGCGAGATATGTGTAGGTTTCGATGGTATTCGATATGGGCAGGGGCACCCTAATGCCTTCGGGTTGGCGATACATGATACTCGCGCTAAAGCTTTTGTAAATTATCTTAACATTAGTTTAGCAGATGTAGGAACAGAACCTATATATGATTGTGATATTATTTATCAAGGTACTCATGTTGAGCCTACTGATTTAATAACAATAGCAGAAATGAATAATTTATGGGGGCAAGATATACCTGAACCTTTTATTTGTATTGAGAGGCTAAATATAACTCCTGATATGGTGGCTGTATATAATAAAAAAGGTTTTACTTTGAAAATTACTTTACCTAATGGTATTAGTATTATGAAATTTAATGCAACTGAGGAAGAGTGTGATTTTCTTAAAGAAGATGGATATAAAACAGTAAATATTATTGGTAAAGCAAATAAAAATGAATATATGGGCAATATTAATGCTCAATTATTTATTGAAGAATATGAAGTAATAGGATGCGGCAAGCATTTATTTTAAGTTAGGGGATAAAACCCACCTTATTTGATTTTTATAAAAAAATATGATATAATATATATAGAAAATAAAAGGAGGAAGTAGAACCTTATGATATTAACGAATAAACAAGAACAAGGTTTGAAAATTGCCATAGCCAGATTCCGTGCAAAAGAAAAATACACGGTTATCTCTGGCTATGCCTAAATGCTGGAACTGGTAAAAGCACCCTGGTTAAATTTATTATCGCCGCACTCTATAATTGTGGAATACGTGAGGAAGATGTATGTTTTTGTGCGTTTACAGGAAAAGCATGCAATGTATTGCAAAAAAAGGGTAATGACAATGTTTTAACCTTGCATAAATTGTTATATGAACATATACCTAAGCGTGATGGTACTTTCTTCAGAAAGAGGAAAGAGGTTCTTGAATATCGTATTATTGTAGTAGATGAATGTTCAATGATGCCTAAAAATTTAATGGATGACTTACACAAACATCAGAATATACATATTATTTATTTAGGAGACCCTTTTCAGTTGCCGCCTATTGATAAAAAAGCAGATAATCACTTACTAGATAAACCTCATGTATTTCTTGATGAAATTATGCGTCAAGCGCAAGAGTCAGAAATTATTCGTTTAACAATGGATATTAGAGCTGGCAAGATACCGCAGTATTGTGATGGTAATGAAGTTAAAGTAGTAAAAGAGTTATATACTGGAATGATGACTTGGGCAGACCAAATGATTTGTGGTACTAATGCAACAAGAATAAGTATCAATAATCAAATGCGGCAGTTGCTTGGTCGAGGAGATATGCCGGAAGATGGAGATAAACTTATCTGTTTAAGAAATTATTGGGATATATTTTCTGAAGATGGTTCACCTCTTGTAAATGGAACGATTGGCTTTTTAGGAGAGTCATATGACAGTTTCTTCCGCGTTCCACAGTGGGCGGGTGATGAGGGTGAAGTTTTAATGACCTGTGGTAATTTTGTGAGCGATGGAGCAGAAATCTATAAAGGACTCGAGATGGACAAAAAATTAATTCTCACAGGCAATAAATCTTTGTCGTGGAAAACAAGTTGGAAACTTTCCAAGTCAAAAAAACGAACATTTCCTGACCCACTTGAATTTACATATGGGTATGCAATTACTTATTGGAAAGCACAAGGAAGTGAATGGGATAAAGTAGTTATGATAGAAGAAGATTTTCCTTATGACAAAGAAACTCATGCACGAGCAATGTATACAGCTGCAACAAGAGCAAGTAAAAAATTAGTATGGCTAAGATAAAAACTAGTGTGCGTAACAAGTATTTTAAGGTTTGGACAATTATGTTCAAATTTCTTTAGATGGCTTGCATATGAAAAGAAATGATATATGTTCTTTATATAAAAGAAGAATCTAGGATTAAATATCTTAAAATCATATATAGGTTCTTTAAAGAAAAGAACTTAAATACAGAAAAAGGTAAAAAGTTAATGAAAAAATTTTGTTTTTATTTATTAAGATGGCAGCTGTCAACACCAATACTTGCATTGGTACTAATATTATTAAAAGATTGTAGTTATATTACTTCAACAATAGTAGCAAATTTTATAGGAGGATGTATTTTCTTTTGGGTAGATAAGTGGATATTCAAAGATAAAGAGGAAGGAGACACCATATGAACTGAACAATCTGAATAGAAAATGTGAATATGAAAAAATTAATGTCAAAGAAAAAATATACTTGACTTTTATTAAAAAATATGATATAATATTTATATAATAAAAATAAGAAGAAAGGAAAATAAATATGCGTTATGAACCACATACTCATTCAATTTTTAGTAATATTAGATTATTAGATAGTATCAATTCTCCAGAACAGTTAATTGATAAAGCAATAGAACTAGGAATGTGTGGCATCGCTTTAACAGACCATGAGTGTGTAGGTGGCGCACCTCGTTTCTTAAAACATTATGAGCAATATAAAAAGGAGCATCCTGAATCATCTTTTAAAGTTGCTATAGGCGATGAAATTTATTTAACTCCTAACAGAGAATCAAATCAAAAGTATTATCATTTTTTATTAAATGCAAAAAATGCAAAAGGATGGCGAGCATTAAAAGAATTATCTTCTCATGCTTGGATGCTATCATATTATGATAGGGGTATGGAAAGAGTTCCTACAACTTATGATGAATTAGCGGCAATAGTTAAGAAATATCCTAATAGTTTAATTGCGACTTCCGCCTGTATTGGTGGAGAATTATCTTCAACAGTATTAGAATTATGTGAAGCAGAATTAATGGGTAACACACTTGGTGCTGAGCAAGCACATAATCATATAGTTAATTTTGTGTTATGGGCAAAAGAACTTTTTCAAGATAATTTTTTTATTGAGGTTGCGCCAGGCTGTTCAAAAGAACAAATAATAGTAAATAAAAGATTAAAAGCAATAGCAAAAGCATTTGATGTAAAAATGGTAATTGGTTCTGATGCACATTATTTAGTAAAAGAAGATAGATATGTTCATGAATCATATCTTAATTCAAAAAGTGGAGAGCGTGAAGTAGCACAATTTTATGAATATGCATATTTGCAGTCAGATGAAGAAATAATTAGAAATCTAGCACAATCTGAGTATACACAAGAATTTGTTGAGCAATTATTTCAAAATAGTATAGAAATTTATAACAACATTGAAATATACAATATTTGGCATAATCAAACTATACCATCCGTCGAAATAAAAGAATATGAAAAAATTGATATTGATATCAAGTATCCTACATTAAAAGAAATGTTTAATTCAGATGATAAGTATAATAGATATTGGGTAAATCAATGTTATAAAAAATTAGAAGAAACAAATCGTAACAATGATATTTATTTATCACGATTAGAAGAAGAAGCAGTTACTAAAAAAATTATTAGTGATAAACTAGGAACTAATATTTTTAAGTATCCTATTGTATTACAGCATTACATTGATGCAATTTGGAATTTAGGTTCAATGGTTGGCGCGGGGCGTGGTTCTTCTTGTTCAGGTCTCAATCATTATTTATTAGGTGTAACTCAGCTTGACCCGATTAAATGGGATTTACCTTGGTTTCGTTATTTGAATGAATCAAGAGTAGAGTTACCAGATATAGATATAGATATTTGTCCAAGTAAAAAACCAGATGTATTAAAATATATTAAGAAAGAACGCGAAACATATTTTAATGATGACGTAGATGAATTATCAAGAAAAAATCTTGGTTGTGTAATGGTTGCTACTTTTGGTACAGAAACATCTAAATCAGCAATTCAAACTGCTTGTAGAGGATATAGAAATAAAGATTATCCGAATGGTATTGATAATGATATTGCACAATATTTATCATCATTAATTCCACAAGAAAGAGGATTTGTATGGACATTACATGATGCATATTATGGTAATCCTGAAAAAGATAGAAAGCCAATACATACATTCGTTAATGAAGTAAATAATTATCCTGGATTATTAGAAATTATGTTAGGAATTGAAGGTATCATTAAGCAACGTGGCAGTCATGCGTCAGGTATTATATTAAATGATACAGACCCTTATGAGTTTATGGCATATATGAAAACACCAAGCGGTGATATAGTAACTCAATTTGACTTACATACTGCGGAAGCTATGGGTGTTACAAAATATGATTTATTAGTAACTGAGGTTCAAGATAAATTAACAGAGTGCATTAAACTTATGCAACAAGATAATATTTTACCAGCACATTTATCTTTAAGAGAAGTTTATAATAAGTATTTTCATCCTGAAATTATGGATATTGAAGATAACAATGTATGGTTAGCTATTCAACAGAATAAAGTATTAAATGTATTTCAATTTGATTCAGACGTAGGAGCGCAAGCCGCCAAGAAGATTAAGCCAAGTAATATGCGAGAACTTGCAGATAGTAATGGATTAATGAGATTGATGGCTGCAGAAAAGGGTGCTGAAACTCCAATGGATAAATATATTAGATACAAAAATGATATATCATTATGGTATCAAGAAATGGAAAATTTTGGTTTATCTAAGGCAGAGCAGAAAATTTTAGAACCATATTTTTTATCTTCATATGGAGTTCCACCTTCACAAGAACAGTTAATGTTAATGCTGATGGATGAAAATATATGCAATTTTAGTATTAGTGAAGCCAATAAAGCTAGAAAGATAGTTGGTAAAAAGTTAATAAAAGAAGTTCCAGCATTACATCAAAAAGTGTTAGATAGAGCACCAAATAAAAAATTTGGAGAATATGTGTGGAAATATGGTCTTGGACCACAGATGTCATATTCTTTCTCAGTAATTCATGCTCTTGCATATTCATTTATTGGTTATCAAACAGCTTATATTGCAACAAACTGGAATCCGATTTATTGGAATACCGCTTGTTTAATTGTCAATAGTGGTGCATTAGACCCGGAGAATGAGAAGTCCGCTGATTATGCGAAAGTTGCTAAAGCATTGGGAGATATTATTTCAAGAGATATTAAAGTATCATTGATTGATATAAATAAATCAAGTTATGGTTTTAAACCAGATGTTGAAAATAATGAAATCTTATTTGGTATGAAAGCTTTATCAAATATCAATGCTACAACAGTACAAGCTATTGAGGCGGGAAGACCTTATACTGGAATTAAAGATTTCATGTCAAGAGTAACAATCAATAAATCAGCAATGTTAATGTTGATTAAATCTGGGGCTTTTGATAAGCTTGATTATGAATGGGCAAGCCAATTTGAATGTCATCCAAGACAAGCAATTATGGCATATTATATATCTATTGCGAGTGAACCAAAAAGTAGATTAACTTTGCAGAACTTTAATGGTTTAATGCAAAGAGGATTATTACCAGAGTCATTAGACTTTCAAAAGAAAGTATTTGTATTTAATAAACATTTAAAGGCACATTGTAAAATTGGTCAGTATTATCAGTTTGGTGCAATAGAAGAACAGTTTTATAGTCAATTTTTCTCAATGGAAAATTTAGATGTAATTAATGGTATAACCTGCATATTACAAAGTGTATGGGAAAAGATATATAAAACGGAGATGAAAACTGCGAAAGAATATCTGACTAATCATCAAAATGAGATGTTAAAAGAATTTAATACAATCTTATTTAATGATATGTGGAAGAAATATGCGGCAGGTAGTCCATCTGCTTGGGAAATGGAAAGTTTATGTTTCTATCATGGACAACATGAATTGGCGGGAGTTGATACTCAAAGATATGGCATTGTAGATTTTAGTTCATTACCAACTAAACCAGTAGTTGATTATTTCTTTAAAAGAGGTGGACGCCAGATACCAATTTTCAAATTGACAAAAATTATTGGTACAGTGATTGCAAAGAATGATGCTCGTTCATCTGTTTCAATTTTAACAACTAAAAATGAAGTTGTGAATGTTAAATTTACTAGAGATTATTATGCTATGTTTGGTAAACAAATTAGTGAAAAACAAGATGATGGACATAAAAAAGTGATTGAGAAGTCTTGGTTTACTAGAGGTCATTTATTGATGATTACAGGATTCCGTAGAGATGATATGTTTGTTGCAAAAACATATAAAAGTACCGCAACTCACCAATTATATAAAATACTTAATGTAAAAAGCAATGGAGAATTAGAATTGACACATGATAGATACATACCTGTGGAGGACGAAGAATGAAAAAATTAATTTGTTTAGTTGGAGAAACAGCGCGTGGTAAAGATACTGTAGCGCATTATCTTCAAGAACATTATAATATGAAAGTAGTTGTTAGTTATACAACAAGACCCAAAAGAGATTCAGAAACTGATGGTGTTGAACATTATTTTATTGATAACTTTACTGCAAGTCAGATGTTAGCAACTACTGATGGTATTGCCGCATATACTAAAATTGGTAATTATAGATATTTCTCTACTATTAAAGAAGTAATACATTCAGATATTTATATTATTGACCCAAATGGTTTAAAAAACTTGTATTTAGGAAATAATGCAATACAACTCATTCCTATTTATATTACTTGCGATTTAAAAGTTGCTTATAAGAGAGCTTTAAAACGTGGTGATGATATTGATATTTTTGAGAAAAGAGTGATAGCAGAGTCAAAACAATTTGCTGAATATATAGATTATACTTATAAAATTGAGAATAACGATGATTTAAATAATCTCTATATGCAGATTGATACCATTATGGCTGAGATAGGCAGTTTAAGTTAATCTATCTGAACAAAAAATTATATATAATGATAATTTCCAAATTATCCTAAAATATTTATATAACAGGAGGAAATAATGTTACAAGTAACTAAACGTGACGGGCGTGTAGTTCAGTTTGACCATAATAAAATAACCGCAGCAATCCTTAATGCTTTTATGGATGTGGATGGTGAACTTTCTGACTATGCGTACCACAAAGCCAGCAACATTGCAGACTATATTGCAAGCATTGCAGAAAACACAGAACCTGATAATCCTCTAACAATAGAGGAAATACAGGACTATGTAGAAAAAGGTCTGATGGCCACTAAAAGAAAAGATGTTGCAAAATCTTATATTTTATTTAGAGATATGCGTAATCGTAAACGATTTAACAATGATGAAACTCTTATTGAGTTTGGTAAAAAATTATGTGAGCGTAATGATGAAAGACAAAATGCAAATGTAGATGGTAACTCATTTGGTGGACGTCAAGGCGAGGCTGCTGCAGTATTCAAAAAGCGTTTTGCTTTAGACAATTTAATGTCAGAAAAAATGAGATATAATCATTTACATAATCGTATTTATATTCATGATTTAGATAACTATGCTGTAGGTACACATAACTGTTTATCAATTCCTTTTGATGATTTACTAGCAAAAGGATTCAACACAAGACAAACAGATGTAAGACCAGCGAATTCAGTTAACACAGCATTTCAATTAGTTGCAGTTATCTTTCAGTTACAATCATTACAACAATTTGGTAGATTAATAACTGCCTGTTAAACCTTTTCCGTTTTATCAACGGGGTATATATACACCAAACAAATGGTATATATGCTAACGGGGGAGCCTAAACAGAAATGCATGGTAATCCCGTGGGAAAATAATTATTTAATCTCAATAATCTCCTAAAAGGAGATGATATATTTGATAATTTATAAAATAACAAATAATATAAATGGAAAAGTATATATTGGATTAACTACCTGTTCTTTAGAATATAGATGGGGAAGACATCTTACAGAAGGTAGAAATGAAAAGAATGAAAAACATTTATATAAATCTATGAGAAAATATGGATTAGAAAATTTCTCTATTGAACAAATTGATTCCACTAACAATTTTAAAGAATTAGGAGAATTAGAAAGAAAATATATTAAGCAATATGATTCTCAAAATCCTAATAAAGGATATAATTTAACTGCTGGTGGAGAGTCGAATCAATGGGATGCGAATCCCGCAGCAAAACTAACATATGACGAAGTAGTTCAAATTAGAGAAATTTATGCCATGGGAGAATTAAGACTTCAAGAATGTTGGGAAATGTTTAAAGATAAAATTTCTTATTCTGCATTTCAAAAAGTTTGGGATGGTATTACATGGCAAGGAATAATGAATGAAGTTTATACGAAAGAAAATATTGAACTTCATAGTCATCAAAAAGCTAATCCAGGAAGTAAAAATGGTAATGCTATATTAACAGAAGAGCAAGTTTTAGAAGCAAGAAAATTCTATGTTAATCATACATTACAAGAAACTTTTGATAAATATGGACAAAATTATTCTAAAGATGGTTTTAGAGGAGTTTTAACAAGAACTTATTCTCATATTCCTATTTATCAAAAAATGAAAAAACAATGGATATTAAACAATGAGATTATTGATATAAATAATTATAAACCTGTATCGACTATCTCCGAATCGGGAGAGTAAGATTGCTATTGATACGCAATTTGAAATGGGTTTTGCGAGTTTTTAACTCGTTAAGATATAGTCAGTCCCTATGGAAACATAGGAATCGACGGGTGTATCAGCTACTCATCTTGATTGGACGATGGTTCCATATGTAAGAAAATCATTTCTTAAACATTATATAGAATCATGGATTATAGATTCAGAGAAATTTAAAGATTTGAATCTAATGGATATGTTATTTGATGATTATATTGATGATTTTGGAATAGTACGTAATAAATATGAAGATTGGGTTGATGAAAATAAATCTGAATTCTTTAAATTAACTGGTTTAACAGAAAAAGATTTTAGATTAGATAATAAAGATAATTTAAATCCTAAATATTATCAACAAGCTTTATATAAAACTATAAATGAAACTAAACAAGCCGTAGAGGGAATGTATCATAATCTTAATACATTACAAAGTAGATCAGGTAACCAATTACCTTTTACATCTATCAATTATGGTACTTGTACATTACCGGAAGGTAGAATGATTATTAAAGTATTGCTTGAAGGTAGTATTAAAGGTGTAGGTAAATTTCATAAAACAAGTATTTTTCCTTGTGGTATTTTCCAATGTATGAAAGGTGTTAATCTTAAGCCAGGTGATGCTAACTATGATTTATTCCAATTAGCATTAAAATCTACTTCACAAAGAATGTATCCAAATTATGCAAATGTAGATTGGAGCGGCAATGCGGGATATGATCGAGATGATCCGAAAACCTATTTCTCGACAATGGGTTTGTAAAACTACTAGCTCATTTAAAATCTTTTGAACCGTGCCAGCGGGTGTCTGTATTACAGTTATATTGAATTTGGCGATTCAATGGTATTTTATTGTACAGGCTAACGGTTAGGTCTAGAACAGATGAGACCGTGCTAAGATTCATCATAATATTCACATAGGAGGAAATATGTGGATATATAAAATAACAAATATTCAAAATAATAAAGTTTATATTGGACAAACAATTAGACCAATAGAACAAAGATTTAAAAGACACATTAATGATGCTTTAAATAATATATTAGATACTCATTTTGCAAGAGCGATTAGAAAATATGGAAAAGAAAATTTTATAATAGAACAAATAGATACAGCTCAAACGCAAGATGAATTAAATCAAAAAGAACGATATTGGATACAATATTATAATTCAGTTAATGAAGGATATAATGAAACAGATGCTATTTCCAAATGTGGCGGAAATACGTATCAATCAAAAACTAAAGAAGAAATGGAAGTTATTAAAGAAAAAATTCGACAAACAAAAATAGGCTCTAAAAATCCTATGGCGCGAAAAATTAAAAGAACAAATATAATTACTAATGAAATTGATGTTTTTGATACTGTAATTAGTTGTGCCAAAGCTTGTGGAATTAAGAATGGAAAAACTTCTATATCAGATAGATTAAATGGAAAAACAAAATCTCCATTTAAGAAAACTTGGATTTTTGAATATTATGATGAATAAAGTGTATCGACTATCCCTGATGAATGTAAGGGAGTAGGGTGAGAGATAGGCACTCACTCGAAGCGGAAGACAACTCCACAATTGTGGAATGAAGATATAGTCAGCGCCTATGGGGACATGGGAATAACGCGTGTAGAACTGCTAATGGATATGATATTAATGGATTTGGTCTATTGAAAGATGGTCGTGGTAATATTGCACCATCAACTATTATTTTACCAACTCTTGCAATGGAAGCAAAAGAGAAATGTAAAGATAATGAAATTAAACTTGTTGATACATTTATGGAAATTTTAGACCAAGCAATATCAGATTGTAAAGATGGTTTAATTGAAAGATTTGAACATATATGCTCACAATCTGCAGATTCCGCGGCTTTCCAATATGAGAATGGAACTATGAAAGGATATATACCTGAAGAGGGTATCCGCTCCGCTTTAAAACATGGTACATTAGCTATTGGACAATTAGGATTAGCTGAAACGCTTCAGATTTTGATAGGGTGCGACCATAGTGAAGATAGAGGGATGGTGCTTGCACACAAGATAGAGCAATTATTTGAAAAGCGTTGTAAGCAATTCAAAGAGAAATATAAATTGAATTTTGGTGTATATTATACTCCTAAACTACTCGGATTGGGAGTCGCATAAGTGATTATGTGAAAAAAATAACCTCATTAAACGGGCAAGCGTAATAAGCTGGTAAGAAAGGCTAAACCAAAAAGGCAAGCTAATCCCGTAGGATAAAATTATCTTTTACTGGACAGAGATGGTTTTGTTCTCTAACGACTATCGAAAGTATAGCTTAAGAGAAAAACTTAAGTGAATAAATGAGTAGAGTACAGTTATAATATAACTGGAAAGATGAGGCTCTTATTATTTGGTAATAGAATAATAAGATGATAATATAGTCTAAACCCCTTATAAATATCGGAAAACCGAGGGTAGAATTGGCCGAGAATTTATGTTATACAGCAATGAATAAATTCAAAATTCAATACGGAGAGTTAGAAAATATTTCAGACAAGGATTTCTTCACAAATAGTATGCACATACCAGTATGGAAGAAAATTAATCCGTTTGAGAAGATAGATTTAGAAAGTCAGTTAACAGGATATTCAAGCGCAGGATGTATTACTTATGTAGAATTTGATGCTTCTGCAAAAAAGAATTTAGAAGCACTTGAAGCAGTTGTAGTATATGCTATGGAACATGATATTCCATATTTTGCAATTAATGTGCCTATTGATACTTGTATGGATTGCGGATATACAGATGACATTGGAAGTAATTGTCCACAATGCGGAAGTTCACGCATCCAACGTATTCGTAGAGTTACAGGTTATTTAACGGGTGATTATAAAACTGCTTTTAATTACGGAAAAGTAAAAGAAACTGAAATGAGAGTAAAACATACAAAATTTATGAAGGAGATTGTTCATGAATGAACTAATTGATTATTCCTCAAAAGTGGAATCATTACCATTGTCAGAGGATGAAGAAAACAAAAAAGTAACTTTGGTAGATAAAGAAGGTAATGCCGCAAATATTGGGTTAGGTGATATGTATGAAGTTAATAAAAACTTAATGAAAAATGAACCGACTTTATCTAAAAGTAAAATTAGAGAAAAAATTACACAAATTGCGGCAGATACTCCACATAATAATTATTATATGTTGCTATGTCGTGAATTAACAGATTATACTGTATTTATATATAATGATGATGTAGATGAATTTAAGGCGGCAATGAGAGATTGCATTATAAACCGCGGATTTTGTAAAGGTATTGACAAACAAGAGGATGGCACTTGGGAAATTTGGATACAAACTGATAAAGATTCATTACCAAACGCATATTATTTCTTTAATTGTAACCAGTGCATCATCCCTTGTTAAGGAGGTGAACAAATGACAGTTCATATTAAGTTAAATATGGGTGCAATGTTCCAAAATGCTATGGTAATAGATGGTCAGCAATATGTTGATAATTTTGATTTTACTATAGATAATATAGATGAAAAAATTATGGAGTATTGTAATGCTCATCCTACTGTATCAGAGATTATATTATATGGTACTGAAGAGATGCTAACTAAATTCAAGCATGATATTGAATCTAAAAATTTAGTAAATTATATGAATAAACCAATTCAAGTGATAATAAAAGGAGAATAAAATGAAAAGATATTTAACAAAAGTAACAGAAGTATATAGATTATCAACAGAAAAGGAAGCAGAGGCTTTTTTACAAGAACTAAAATCCAGTACAGAGTTTGAACTTGCTAAATATACAAGTATAAGAAAACAACGCAAAGAAAAAAAAGAAATTGTTGATGAGTGGATTCATTTTGAAGTAACTAAAATATTCAATGATGAAAAAGAACCCAACTGTTTAATTGGCGTTAACTATGATATTGATAGTTATATTGGACCATCAGATTATGCGGAGGTTGAAGAAAATGAATATTAAAATGAAATTTTTAAATGATACAGCTCAAGAACCAACACGTGGAAGTGAATATGCGGCTGGCTATGATTTATATGCGTGTGAGGATGCTTTAATCCCCGCACATGAAACTCGTAAAATTGGTACAGGATTAGCATTTGAATTGCCTAAAGATACTTTTGCAGCTATCTTCGCTCGTAGCGGACTTGCTACAAAACGTGGATTAAGACCAGCAAATTGTGTCGGTGAATAATCATAACAATTATTGATTACTCTGGAGTAAAATTGATTATTTTGGTGAATATAAAATTCATATATAATAAACTAGAAAGGGGAATTTTATATGGCTAGAAAATCAATCGATTGGGGTACTGATGAAGATTTTATACAAAAATATGAAGAATTAAAAAGCTCAAGAAAAATGGGAGAATTTTATAAATGTGATAAATCATCAGTACTAAATCATGCTAAAAAAATAGGCTATGATGTAAATTCAAATAAACAATATAAATTATCAGATGCGGATAAAAAAGTAATTATTCAAAGTTATAGTACAAAAACATCCACCCAATTAGCACAGGAATTTAATGTATCACGAGGTATGATTACTAAAATATGGTATGACAATCATTTAAGTGGTAAAGAAAAAACTTTTATTTCACACAAGAATGACTTAACTAATCGAGTATTTGGTAAATGGACGGTAATTAAACCTACCGATAAAAGAAGCTCTAACGGCGGCATTTATTGGCATTGCGTTTGTGAGTGCGGAAGGGAAAGGGATGTTTTAGCTCAATCTTTACTATCTAATAAGAGCTTATCTTGTGGAGAGCATGCTAATATTTCAAAAGGTAATGCAAAAATTATAGAAATTTTAAATCATCATAATATTAAATATGAAGTAGAAAAAAAATTCTCAAGTTGTAAGGATAAACGTGAATTACCTTTTGATTTTTATATTGAAAACAATTATTTAATTGAATATGACGGACAGCAACACTTTGATAAAAATAGTATTTTTGATTATGAGTATACTCATAGGCACGATATAATCAAAAATCAATGGTGTGCAGATAATAATATTACTTTAATTAGAATTCCTTATACCCATTATGATAATTTATGTTTACAAGATTTATTACCAGAGACAAGTCAATTTATAAAAAATATACGCCGACAATAAACCGCGGAATTAAGCTGGAACCCTAAGTCATAAGATATGGGAATCAGAACCGAAGGCTAATTTAAGATTAGTCAGGGGCAACGCATAGATGGTGAAAAGATATAATCCATCCACGAGGCCGCGGCACCTAAAATGGTGAAAAGATATGCTGAACTTATAGAAAACTATAAGAAGTAAAAGATAAAAAGCTTTTACGATAACAAATTGGTATGTGATGCAGATTATCGTGGAGAGTATATTGTAGCTTTACATAATGATACAGACCACGATGTTAGCATTAGTAAGGGTGAAAGAATTGCGCAAATGGTTCTTATGCCTTTTATTCCAATGGAATTTGAGAAAGTAACTGAGCTAAGTGACACTGTTCGAGGTGAAAATGGCTTTGGTTCTACTGGTACTAACTAAAAGTCCACTGGCAAGTTGGCGACCGCCTCTCAAAACAAAAATGGATTTGGAATTTTTTCAAGCAAAACTTGACTACAGTGAAAATTTTTGATATACTAAAGCCATAAGGAGGAGTAAACTTATGGCTTTTATTTTAGCTATTGATGCCAGTACTAAAAGTACGGGAATTGCTTTATTTGAAGATACTAAATTAGTAAATACGTATTTAGCTACAGCATCTTCATCAGATGTAATTAAAAGAATACAAAAAATTATTGAACAATTAAAACCATTTCTAGTAAATTATAAAATAGATACAATTATTCTTGAGGAAGTCCGCCCTATTACAGATAAAACCCGCAAACAAAATATTCAAACGCATAGAGTCTTAATGTGGTTGCAGGCGGCAATTAATTTCCTTGTGCATGAAATATCCCCAAAAACTAAGATTGAGTATGCTTACCCTAGTGAGTGGCGTGCTAAATGTGGAATTAAAAATGGTCGTGGAATAACAAGAGAAAAAGAAAAAGCATATGATATTGCTTTTGTTAAAAAAGAATATGGTATAGATGTAAATGACGATATTGCGGATGCTATTGGCATAGGTCATGCTTTTGTTAATCATTTAGATAATGAAATAAATTGGGGATAAAAAATGGGAGGTTATTAAAAATAACCTCCCTTATTTTTATTAAAATTTTTATTAATCACGTAGATAATCTTATTTTTATAAAATTCTAATAAATTAACCAATAATTCTTCTTATTCAAAAATTAATTTTTATACTACGTAAAAAATTATAATATAAAATAACAATTTATATTAGATATATCATAATTTTATATAAACTCTTTTTTATGATAAGAGTTTTAGACATAAAAAATAGGTAGCCGTAGCTACCTAATATTGAAAAAATTATTCTTTTAACTTTTGAATATTTGCTGCTATTACTTTTAAAGCAGATTCTAATGTTTGTTGATTAACTTCTATTGGATATAAAATATTTTCACTACCGGTAATTGGTTCCGAAGAAGTTTTACTTTTACTAACAGTAAATGAGGTATTCTCAATATTTAAATAGTCTTTGAATTTATCCTTGTTATCTTGATCTAAATCTCTGGTGGACAAAGTATAAACCCTAGTCGCCGGCGTAACTCGTGTCATCTTCCCTATACATACCTCACTACCAGCTATTTGTTGATTCCACCCTATTGCTTTACATTTACACCCCCATAAATATAGTTCCATTGGAGGGAGTGTAGTAGATGCATAATTAAATCTAACTACAGCTTCTTCTACAGAACATGGTGTATCTATCCATAAAAAACATTTATAATCTTCGTAGTCAGGAGATGGACTATAAATACCCATCTTTATACCAATGTCTCTCATAGTAGATTTTTGTACTAGTTCCTTACCTGTACCACCATGTGCCTCTGGTAATACACCTGTAATTGCAATATTTTGTGCATCGGCAGTTCCATTAAAATATTGAGTTGAATTAACATTTTCTAAGTTTACTCTTAAAATGTGTGACGTGACTAATTTTTTTGCGGCACGCACTGTTAAACCTTTTGTATCGTCATTTGCTGTTATCCATGTAGGAGAAGTATTTTCACCTTGACTAATTAATACTTGATTATTGCTACCACTACTAGTAGGTGCATAGAATGAAGCTGTAGTTGCTCCTTTATCATTTCCATTTAAAGTCACTTTAGTTCCACCAGCATAGTTACTACATGATGTAATAACTCCATTCTTAAAATATATTGGAGTAGTATTACCACCAACAGTTTTATTACTAGCGACTGGAACACCATCATGAAAATAAACAGGTTGTGTTGAAGAACCTGTGTTGAGTACTGCAAGTGTCTTTGCAGATTGTGCACTATTGACTGAAATAGCCATAGGAGATACCCATGTTGGCTCTCCATATTGCTGAGATTGTAATATATATCCGGTAGTACTGCTCTCAGTAGGTGCATAAAATGAAGCTGTAGTTGCTCCTTTATCATTTCCATTTAAAGTCACTTTAGTTCCACCCGCATATTTATTACATGCTTTTGCAACCTTTTTATCAATGTATACTGGAATATCAACCGTTCCTTGGTCACCATTAGGCTCAGTGACTTGTACAGTCGTATCCGCAGGTGCTGTTTGCGATAATAAAGATGCCAAACTTGTAGTTCCGAACAATAGCTTATCAGTACCAGTAAAAGTGGCTGTATTTGTTACTGTCAAATCATTTACAGATGCACGTTTACTTACTTGTATACCACCTGTTATTTGTAAAGCATCTTCGTTAACATTAGTAATTTTTGTAATACCTGTTATTGTTGTATTACTATCAAAGTAGTTATCTTGTCCCGTATGAATACCACCAACTACATAGAGTGCAGCTTCATTATTATTTGCAGGAGTCGCAGCCGCAAAGTAATTTTTCCCACTAGTATAAATACCGCCTGCAACACGTAATGCTCCAGAGGTACTACCTGTAGAACTTTCTCCTTTAGTAAAATAACTAACTCCGCCTGAATAAATACCACCAACTACTTTTAACGCACCTTGCGTACCATCGATATTTGCATTAGTATCATTATTAATAATTGTTCTTCCTGCAAAGAAATTTGTATCACCAGAATAAATACCACCGCTTACTTGTAATGCACCTGTATTAACAGTATCTGCAGAAGTAGTATTAGTAATTTTTGTAGTACCTGTAATTATTGTATTGCTATTGAAATAATTATCACTTCCTGTATAAATACCACCTGTAACACGTAATGCTCCAGTATCAAGACGGGTAGAGCCCTCTCCATTAGCAATACTCGTTATCCCATTAAAATAATTAGTACCTCCACTATAAATACCACCAACTACTTTTAATGCACCTTGACCATTACTATCCGCTCCAGTATTATTATTAATAACTGTTTTATTTGCAAACCAATTTTCACCACCAGAATAAATACCACCAGTAACCCTTAGTGCACCAGTATCAGCACTTGTTGCATTTTTGTTATTTATAATTCGTGTAATATTAGTAAAATAATTTGTACCTTGTGATAAAATACCGCCCATTACACGTAAAGCTCCAGTATTTATATTTTCAGCATTATCACTATTATTAATTTTTGTTACTCCAGTTGTATCAATAGTAACTAAATCTTTCCCCTGACTTGCAGTGCCTCCGCCAATAACAACATAATAATTATCAGTTACGGTTTTATCATTATATTTACCAATAACTATTCCATTCTCTGTTCTCGGAACTAAACCTGTTCCAATAGCTGCACTATAATTAGTGTTAACTTCATTATTATTACCTATATTTAAACTATAATTACCTGTACCAAATACATCGACACCTGCATAAATAGACCCTAAACCAAAATCTGTATCTATTGTAGCAATAGCTTTTCCCGCAGCATCTTTTTTGATATAAGTAGTTAATAAAATATTTCTATTTGTATATAAATAAGCATTTGCACCAATAACTATATCCCTAGATAAAATTGATGTATCATCATTATCTTTTTCTAATACTTTTCGTACAGATTTAATTTGATGCAATCTATTTACTCTAAAAGTTGTTGAAATTTCTTCCAATCTATACTCGCCTCCTCTAACTCTTCATATCTACTCATAGTTGCAGAACTATAATCATAAACCATATCTAAAATTGTTGCAGGAGATTCATCCTGTGAAAAAACAATAGTTTTAATATCTACATTAGAAAATTCTAACATACCATCTAAACCAATAATAAATTTATGTTCTCCATGAGCAGTTTTAATCGTTACATAATGACCAGGGACACTTTGTATTCCTAATCGACTGACCACTCCTGAAACACCAGAAGTTCCAACATTTTTCATTTCTATAGGAGTATCTTTTTCAAATGGTCCAACTAACTGTACAAAACCTGTATTTGTAGCCATAATTATACCTCCTATTGTCTAATAATAATTGATGAATTTAAACGGGCGGTTAAAATTGAATTTTCAGGTTCTCGTGTAGTAATATAAGCTGTACCGCCAATATCAATTAAATCTTGTATAGTCTTTCTAGTAGAATCACTTGGTGCTTGTGTTGTATCTCTATCTCCTTCCGCCGTATTAACAAACTCATAACCAAGATAACCATTTACATTAGTTGTTGTTAATATATTAAGTTGACCTGCATATACCCAAGTACCAATAGGCTCAATCTCTACTATAACATATTTATATTTTTCATCTTCAGCACTCCACTGCCATTTATATGTAGCTGCTGGTTTATCTTTAGCAATATAAACTAAATTTGGGTCTCCTATGGTTGGAAAATCACTTACAGTATCATAATATACTTCATGTGGATAATGACTAAAATCATGAATGAAATATCTACGAGGCCACTTTGTATATGGGTCGATGTCATTACTAGTACCTGCTGTTGCTTTATCATCTCCTTCATATCCAATAGAAACAGTAGCACCACGTAAATCCATATTATTCCAAATTTTTTCACGCGGCAAGTTTTTATTTAGCCAATTTATCATTCCATTAATAGTTTTTAAGTTAGTACCATCTCCATAACACACTCCAATATTATTAACACTTGTAGCATCACCAATACCATATCCCCTTAATAATATAGTTGATGAATCTGGTGCCCATGCAGAGTCCCAATCTATCTTCTTAGGAATATTAATTGCATATCCTGCTAATCGCATAAGGCTAGCAGGACCTTGTGGTCCCGCAATATTTCCACAATATGTTGCAGAATAATCTAATTCTCTTCTATATATATCACCATAAGTAGGGTCATATCTATCTAAAATATCAGGATAAATTGTACCAGCTTCATCCTTAACTTTTGGATTTATTAATGCGTACTCGCCAGGTTTTACTACACATGATATTAACGCAAAATCTTCTTTTAAATCAGTTAAGGTATCATAAATTCTAGTAATACGCATACCTGCGCCAGTACGACCACCATAAAATGATTCCATGTATATCCTCCTTTTCTCTCATTTAATAACTTGGTTTCCACTTGTATGTTACTACAAAAGGACCTAATATTTTATCAGTATCTTGCTCAGTAAGTATAGCAGGTATAACTCCAAGACTATAAATTTCAATATTTTTATTATACAATTCAAATTTACCAGACTTACCTATCTTAAAAAGTTCCCCATTAATAATAAAATTTGTTTCAGGTGAACCTTGAATAGCCATTTTAACAAAATTAAAATTATTCATAGCAACTAAATCTTTCATAACTGCAATTTTAACTTTTTGGTCTTTAGGCATAATCGTAGTTGTAGTGTGTCTATCATATATTGCAATAATAAAACTATCATATTTAACATTAGGGATAAAACTCAATTCTACCTTATTATCCGTATTAGCAAAAACTCTTGTTTGAGCTAAAATATCCATATCTTGATAATAACTAACTAATGAAACTTGAGATGCTCCCAATAGCTGAATTACACAATCTGTATCTACTTCTAAATGAAAAGTCATAAGACATGGACATAAGCTACGAGCGTCTTTGTCTTGAATACAATAGTCTGATGCATTTTTAATACGAGCATCATTAGCGCCATATCCACTTCGAGAAGAAAACTCTGGGTTCGCATGAGATACTATATCAGCGGAAGGTATTGGTATAAATACCTCTCCGCCAGTACCTTGTCGACTAATAAAGCTTGCTAAGTCATCTGCCGAACCAGAGAATAATCTTTGTCCTATGTCATAACTTGCAGTAGTTAATGCCATATTCCATATCCTCCTTTATACTCTATCTATAATTTTTGTACAAGTAATATTCATTGTACTCTCAACATCTAATGGAACATTGATTGAATCAATCAAATAATCGCCATAAATACCTGTCTTAGGGTCTTTTACTGTAATGCGAGTATTTACATCTAAATGATAGATAGGCATACAAGTTAATGTAATTTTTTCATTATAACTTGTTTCGGTATAAAGTAATTCACGTGCCGCCTCAAATAGACCTTGATAATGGTCACTTGTTAAATCTTGCAATACACGACCGTTTAAATAAGCATACGGATAATTATTCTTAATAAGTTCCTCTCTTTTATTTTGAATATCATCTATGACCGATTGTTTATCTTCACCCGGATGTAACTCCATATCTAATGTATTTATATCTTCCAATAGATAAATAGTAGGAATATCTGGGTCAATCATACAATTTAAACTTGTATTATTAATCGCATCAGTTCTACGACCAATATTTTCAACACTTAACTCTCCAATTTTTGCGGAAGAATCAATAAAATCTAAATAATAATTATAATCTTCTGGATGCGGCTGGAAGCCTGCCCCCATACGAGGAGTTAATAATTCTTCTTCTTTTGGAGTATAAAAATACACTGTTTCAGATTCTGTGCGAGGTGGTATCATTGTATTATCAGGATTTAATCCATGTTCACATTGTAGTCTAAAATAACTTAATCCTTTAGTGATATTCCCATCTCCATTAAATTCCGCAGTTTGCGATGGATTATATATAATATTGTCATATTTATATAATTTACGTTCTCCTTTAATAAAAGTTAAAAAGCTACGACGAATATTACTATATACTGATGTATCCCATTTTACTTGATTGATATGGATTTCAATATTTAATGCTCTGTCTAAAATCTCAAGCTGACGAGCCATATCAATTTTTTCTGCATCCTTAGATGTAGTTGGCGGATATGAGTAATTATAAATCCTCTTTTGGTCATCTGTTAATGTCGTATTTAAATATTTATCTAATAACTCAATACGAGTTCCGCTATCATGATTAAAATATACATGACGTTGAGACAACAAATGTAAATTTTCAACTTGTTTAGTAACATCCGTTACGTTACCTATACCTTTACTATTAATAAATTCATTAATATCAATAACTGACATAATCGTTGTTAATTCGTCTTGATACATTGTTGCATATGTAGCATCTGTTAAAAACTTGAGTAATTTTGTAGCACAACAATTCCGCCAAGTATCTCGATATATAGAATTAGTTTTATTAATTATATTACTCTCAAAATGAGTTACACCAGACACCTTTTCAGAGATATAAGTATAAGTTGTAGATGTTGACGTATAGGTCGCAGATGTTGAAGTATAAGAAGTTGAGGTATAGGAAGAATTTTTTTCATCCTCTTCATCTTCTGCTGCGTATTGTTCAATCACGCTATCTTGTTCTACTTGCTGATATAATGAGGTACCATCTAAAAACACAGGCGTAGTTGCCCAGGTTCTCATATCATCAGTAATACTTTGACACAAATTCATATCTTTCTCTATTTGTTCTGATAAATAAATTTGTCCGCCATATGTATCTTCATCTGATTCATCTGTGTAAGTAGAAGAGTAACAAAAGTTCCTAAATTGTCCTGTATACTTACGTGGTTGAGTTAAAATAGCCCCCTGCGCAGGAATATATACTAATGGAGCTTCTACTATTTCTTGGGTAGAGTCATTACGAAATACGATTTGACCATCTTCTTTCTTAGCAGAAATTCCTAAACGACCAATAGTATCAATATTCATTTCTGTGATGTTATAGATACGAGGCCATTCATTCGCCATTTCGGTATAATAATAATTAGGTACAGATTGTAGTAATGAATTTTCAACACCTTGTAAATATAACTCATTACGCCAATCTTGTGAATAAATACGTCTATATTCAATAGGATGAGAATTTATACGTCTTGTTGGTGATGCTGATTGTCCATACGCATCATTAAATACAATCCAATGCGGTCTTTCTAAAATACCATCTTTGCCTGTTGGCGGATTCGCATCATATACCCAAATCAAAACATCTGAATCATTAACACGGTCTTTATCATTGGCACTAATATAAAATGAACCCGCATCTGGATTTTGAATATTTGGAATTTTAGTTCGTACTAATCTTGGTTTCCTATCTTCTGACTGATAAATAGTTATCCAATCTTTAATTTTCTGTAATCTTTCAGCATTGGCATAAACACTACCATCTATACCAATATAATTATCAAAAAAAGTACCATATCCTTCAATGTCATCAATATTCCAAATTTCTTTTTCAATAGTATGCATGATAGTATTACACATATCTGTTGGTAAAACAGTTTTAGCTATTGGATGTCCTGTTTCATCTAAAGCATCACTAGGCTCTATAGTATCAACAGTATATACATAAGATTTACCTTTTGCATCATTATATAACCAAACTTGTTGACTAACTGGGCCTCCTAATAAGAGATATTTTAACCATTTTAAGCGGTCTTCTGTTGCGTATAAACTTCCATCTGTGCCAATAAACTCCCTAAAAAAAGTTCCATACCCACTTACAGCATCTATTGTTTGAATCTCTTCTTTAATAGTATCCATAATAGTATAACACATATCATCTGGGATAATCATAGTTGGCGTGTGTTCATCAATCGCGGGTGTTAAAGATTCGATAGTATATACCCTTTTTTGTTCCTCATCAGTCCATGAACCTGAAGCATAAAAATTATCTCCGCGATATGGCTCAGATAAAATCCAAGTATCTTCATTTTCATCAAAGAAAATAGGCTGGGCGGCAAATGGTATATCTTCAAAATCTAAAGTACCATCATCCATTTTTGTATATGGATAGTATATCACCACGTCATGTGGTAAACCTGTTTCAGGTTTTTTATCAATAGCCAAATGGTATCTAATAGGTTTTTTATCATTTGCGGTAGTTGATTTTTCACCCCATAGAACAAAATCATTTTTAATAGTGCTATATTGTAATTGATTGCTATATGAAATAATCATATTTGAATTTTCAAATTTATATACCGCTTTTCCCATATTACGATTAAGTGTCATTGCTAATGCTTTAGTTTGAGCATTTGGGTCATCTGGGTTACCACGTTCAATCGTACGTAATAAAGTAGTAGTATAAGTTGTATTCAAATAATTCTTAATCTCTTGAAAATGAAAACGACCATCTATATCATAAAAATATTCAAAATTACCACCTAACTGTTGTACAATATTATCTAAAATAGAAGTAATAGAAGCCCCTTGATTAGCGGTTAAATCTCCAGGATAAACAAAATCTTCCACTCTATATCCAATACTATCTTGTGTATTAAATACGTAATATGAATAATTATTAGTATCAATAGGAGGTTCTAATAATTCTAAAGAATCAACTTGAGAACCTATATTCTTTTCATTCTTATCTAACTCAAATTTATATTTTATAGTCTGGTCAGCGTCAGCAGGGTCAATAGGTAATAAAGATACATATAAATGAGATAGTGTATCTTGTAAATTAACCTTAACTCGCTTTGCACGGCGTGACATTACTTGTAATAATTTCCAACCATTAAATGCAGAACCATACCCATCATCATGCGGAGTCATGCGATATGCAACAAAAGTTTCTCCTTCTGGAAGTTGCAAATCGTCATCTATATAAATAGGTTCTAAAATTACATATTGTTCACCAGAAGTTTTCTCAGCTATAACAGGTATTTTTTTAACATCTATACTATTTGTATTATAGGTGTCATATAAAGTAATAAAATTTTCATTACTAAAGAGTTGAGCATACTTGTCAGCTATTAATTCTTTTTCATCTTGAAAATCTAATATAATTTTTGCATCTTCTGGACCAACACTTTCAGTTTTCTTTAACCATTCTAAAACTTGTTTATAATTATTATCAGCTTGTAGTTGATGTGCCAATAAATGAGTATCATACCCTTGAACATCAGTAACCTGATTGTTTGTTGCGGCGCCCCATTCGGAATTGCATAAGATATATAATTGTTCACTACTTGTTAATTGATTCCAAGTATATTCTTCACCTTCAATACTTTTTGGGAAAAAACCAATATTTGCATCTACCTGTGAAAACCATAAACGCTTATTCTTTGGTTTGTTTTTAGTACCGGTATATTTTTCTAACATTATAGTATTAGCTTCTTTTAATTCCGCATATGTAGGATTAACAATATCTTTACTTAAAAACATTGCCGTGGTTATAGTAGAATCTAAATCTGAAATTACAATATTACCTAATTCTTCGCCACCTAAGTGATGAACAGCTTCTAAAATAATATCACTTAAAGTTAATTTCTGTTCTAAATATTCTCCTGTACTAGCTAAATACTGGTCCACAGTATCAAGAGTAGTAGATGCCGTAAATACCCCACCTAAACTACCATCTAATAAACACATTTTATCAGCAAGGCTTACAGAGAATTGTACTCCTTCTGTATCATGCGTGATTGACAAGTCTGTTAAAATAAAAGTTCCTTGTCTAAACCATATATATTCTTCATTCATATATGAATTTGTTGTATTTTTTATACCAATTTCAATATTAACTTTTTTATTAATACTAATAATATTATTAATGTTTAATACGTCACCATTAGTTTCATCTACATATACTGTTAAACTTCCAGAACGACGAACTGCGGAAGACTTGTCAATAGACAACTCTCCGCTAATAACATGACCTTGAATTTCTTGTAAAGGTCTTTCGTCTTTCCAAGTTAAGACAGTAATTTTTACTAGAATATCTTTTACACGAAGTTCATCTATTTCTCGTAAAAAATCTTCATCATTCTCATATTCGCGCCCTCTACGCATACTGTCTCACTCCTTTTTAATCCTTTTTATATTGTTTAGTTGATAATGCGGTATAGTATTGAATTAATGCTTTTGTTGGTATCAATACATCTCCACCAACCTTTTCTCGAGCCTCTACTCCTGAATCTACAAAACTAAAAGGCTCCCATTGCTTATTGTAAAAGCAATAATAATCAGAGATTAATGAAAATTTAACTGATATACTATCATATTTTATCCATAATATTTCATATACCCCATTAGGAATAGCATATTCTAACTTATTCAAAATCGTTTTTCCAATAATTTTATCATCCTCAGAATATGAAATACCTTGTGATAATAATAATTCTGTTCCACTAGCATCAATAGTACCATCTGTTTGATATACTGGGGCGGCAATAATATATTTTTTTAATCGAGGAGATATAATAATACATTGACCACTCCCATTCGGTGCTTTAGTCATATCATACATTTTATTTAAATTAATATGATTTTCACGAGTTTGATTTTTATATATGTCTGAGGATGGCGCTTGTACACGATAATCAAATAATTCTTGTATTTCAAAAAATTCAAATTCACGCTTTTCATAATCATTACTAGCTCCATAAAATGGTAATGTTTGTAAGAACTCTTCAAAACTCATAAAATTATCCGTTGTACCAGATTGTAAAAATTTTTGCATAATTCGTTGATACATGTCGTATCTATTCTTTAATGGGTTAGGTGCCCAATGTAAATGTCGACCACAAAAACAAACATCTTGAAAACCAATATCAGATCCCGCACTATTTTTTTCAGCTAATTCTAAAATACCTGTTTCACCAATAACGTGTCTAAATGCCGTTGAATCATTTAATTGACTAACATTTGCTTTATATCTATCTGCAATTAAACATACTGTACCTGGAGGCGCTTCAATTAATAGTGGACCAAAAGCACCAACATCTCTATACTTTTCTAACTGGCTACCATATTCACGAGTTTCACCATCTCCTCGCAACTTGAATTGATAATGTTTATATGAATATGTATCTGTCAAATACTGCGCTAATGATTCATATAAATGAGTTGTCTTTGTTGTTGTAGTTTCAGAAAAAGCATCTGGTGCGGCTTGCCAATCTACAAAAGCTTCACCTGTAACATAATCATATGATTCTCCAACTACAATCGTTTCGTGATATTCCTTATCAATAGCACATTGATAATCCATATAAATTATATCCCCATCATGACAACATTCTACACTAGTAATATCAAAATCTTCATATATATCTAATTTTTCTAATTCAGCTTCAGCTTTTTGCACTGCTATCATTTCAATAGCTTCACTAGATAAATTACCATGCAATGCTTGCGCCAATCGTAGTTCTAATTCATATAAACTTAAAAATTCTCCTTTTGCTACTATTATATTCGAGGTTGAAGTATTAGAAGAAGAACGTTCTTCTTCAATATCTTTTTGCACTGTAATAAATGTATTATAAATATCTGTTTCAAAACTATCAGTAGTTGCGTCAGTCGACCCCGCATCAACCATCTCAAAACGACCCATTGGGTCAACATAAATATATCTACCATTATCATCATGTAATTTTAACTTAAATACATACCCATATAATAATTCATCTACATTATAACCTGCCTTGTTAGCATTAATAAAATTATCCCAAGTTTGTAAGGTTTTTGAACCATCACTTTGTTCATCAAGACGAATATAATAAGGCGGTGATTGAAAATCTAATCGTATCCACTTTAAATGGTCAATAATATACTCATAATGAGCATCCTCTGCTGCGATTGAATGATTTTGTACCATAATTGCTTCTCTAACTAAATCTTCGCCATCAACGTATTTTCTGTGTAATTGTCCTAAAGCTACACCAGTAGTTGAAAAGGTATCAGTTAAAAACCCTAAAGTCTGAATACCATACTTACGACAATTCTCTAAATTATATTCTGCAACTTCTTGTACAGTACAAGAAAAGTTATATACCAATCCTTGCAAACCTTCTTTTGGTTCTAAAGAAATATCTGTTAATTTTACAAGCATATTACCTTCTGCCGCAGATTTAAATAATTTAACATTATCTGCATATAGAAAGTCCATAACAGCTTCTCTAAATTCACGTTCAAGAGTATAATCATATAATTCACTAATACGATGTTGTTGATTATATTCCTTATAGCTTAATGCAATATTATTTTTTATCATTTGCAATGAACTATCTTTCAAATCATAATTATATTCACCAAATATACTATTATTAGTAATCTCTTCATCTTGCGAAATATTTGGTGAAATACTATCAACAGTAATAGTTTCAACATCTGAATCCATTGTTGTAGTGTTTACATCACCAGGTATTTTCTCGATATGACGAACTTGTAAATCTGTTTGTCTTAATAAATCATTTTGACTTATTAATAAATGCATATCATCTGATTGATAGGTTATTAATCCTGATAATGAAAATGTTTTATAATCAACATTTGAATTTCTACGAACATAAGGGTATTTAGAACCTAATGTTTCTGTTACAGATTCATTAACATTACGTTTTAAACCTGTAATCGAACGGTCATATTTAATTTTTAACTGGCGACCGCCAGTGGTTAAAAATACATGGTCAAAATATGGCGTTAAATTATAAATACCTAATGAGTTAGAACCTAATTCTTGAAGCTCACCGCGCTGTCCGCTCTTAGTAATACGTTGAACTCCATATTTATAAAACACTCCACTTTTAACTGTTAAATCATTATATTCAAAATTTAATTTACCTACATCCGCAATAATAGGTATATACTTTAAATCTACCCATTCTGTAAAATTACTTTCACTAGATGTCCTACGAATACATAAATTACCAATAAAAGTTCCTTGTAATTGTAAATGAATATAGCCTTCTTCATCATTAGGTTTAGCAGAGAAACTATAATCTGTTAATTTCTCTTCCAATTCAATAGGCAAAATTTTAAATTTTTGTAAATACATTGTAGAAGGTTTGTAACCAAATGAAGTTTCCATATCAATGGTTAATTGATAAGTTTGTTCACGCACAAAATTATAAGGTATATTATATAATACTTGTTGTTTAGATGCATCCTCTTCAGTTGGATATTGCCAATCACTATCAAACACTAAAACAGAAGCATTATCTAAAACATTATATACCTTTAAACGATATGACTGTAATGTTTCATACTGCTTATTATCTGGAACTATCTGTTTAGTAATAGGGTCTGTCCACTCTAACTCACCAACAATATCAACCACTGACTGTTTATATTTAATGCTATTTTTAGTTGCCCCTGTATTCTCCATTTCTCCTAATAATTTTAACTGCGGAATATTAATACCACGAATTAAACATACCGTAGACCATTCAGAGAAAAATGTTTTATTTTCAGCTAAATACTGACTTGTAACTTCATATTCATTATAATGAGAAGATACTGTTATCATTCCCTTATCAGTTTGTTGTTGAATATCAACAATTTGTTTTTTCCCTTCTTCCCATTTTTTTGTTGGGCATCCTTTCATAACAAATCGTAATTGCACTTTAAAGTAATCATCAATAGGAAAACCACCTGGGTTTGAAGCATCATTATTATTACATACACATCCTGCAATATCACCTGGATACACATATACACAATAGTCTCCTTTAGTTTTGTCATCTGATGCCATTAAATCCACTTCCATAACTTTCGCAGGATAAAAATCAGTATTGAGAGCTAATTGATTTGTCTTTTGACGATATATAATAACTTGTACTCTATCTATTTCTTCTTCAGAGTTATAATCGTTAATATTAAAATAGACAGGACAAGCTTCATTGCGAATAAAACTATCCATCGCTGTATCTACAAGAGGTGGATAAATTAAATTATTCATTAAAGCCATAATCATTCCTCCTTGTTTCTCTATACTTATTTTATATAAAAATATGCAAAGTATGTTAAACAACTTTGGTCCAAAAAAATTAAGGGCAGTTATTTAATAACTGCCCTTAAAACCTAATCTTCATTTAACTCTTCTTCAATAATGTCAATTTGTTCTGCTGTTGCTTTTGCGGATACCGCATCTATTTTACCTTCTGACATAATATAAGTAACAATAGAACCTAGAACAGTAACTGCTCCGGCGATAGTGTTAATACTTTCTGCATTAGCACCTTGTAATACTGCAACTCCAGTTACTACACCCGCAAGGCACATTAAAAATTTGCGACTTGTTAATTTAGATAAAAAACTCATTCTTCTACCTCCTCAAAATCTTCTTCTCCTTCTTCTGACTCATCTTCAGAATTAAGATTATTTATTTGTAATTTTAACTTATTTGCCTCTTCCGCCTGTTTTGCCATGAAAGCCTTAGCCATCGAACCAATAAATGTTACACTATAACCAGTAATAGCAACTTTCACAACACCGGCGTAAGTGGTAAATAACATTTTACTCATACTAAAACTTAATTTTTTAGTAAAATGGAAAAATAAAATTTCTTCCGCCAAAAATAAAAAAAACAATAGTACAATAAAGATAACAATAGTAAAACGAGCTATCCATTTTTTGGTAAACTCATTTTCTCCTTGAAAAAATTTTTTAATTTTATTCATATTACATTTTTCCTTTCGGTTGTTTGCATAATATCATTTTATGATTACGCATATCATTGTTAGGAACTAAAACTAATACCCTATCTCCTTTTTTATATTCCTTTGCTGCATCAATAGGATAAACTAAAAATGTTGCATCTTGATAGCGGGCTTTGTAACATACATCTGTAATCTCCATAGTCTTTTTACGACCCTCTCTACCAACAGCAACTGATGAAACTTGATGTTGTAAATTCCCTGTAATTAACTCTGCTAAAATTGTTGTATTATAATGCGCTTTCTGAACTTTCTTATCTACGATAATATTTATTGCATCACAAATCAAATTTTCTAATTGACCTGTTGAAAACATCCTTATACCTCCTTAAAATAGGCGGGCGGGCATTAAAGCCCACTCGCTTTATAATGTAGTCTGTGCTGTAGTCATATCAGTTGCTTTTGCAGCTTTCTGTAAAGCAATATTAGCCAAGTTTTTAAATGCTTTTTCAATCTGGTTTGAATCACTAACATTAGGGAAATTCGCATTAATATGTACTGTTTGCGTTGTATTTGTATTGTTTGTATTTGTATGTCCATCCGGTCTAGCTGGGGAATATTTTTCAAGCATACCAAATGTCTGATGAAATGCATCTAATTGCATATTCTTTAACATACCTGTCAAATCACGAACCATACCAACTGTTGTTAACATATTTTCAGTATCTTTAGCATTTAAGATAAGTTCTTTCTGATGTAGCCATGCTAATTTACCATTATCTTTTTCTCCTGTCTTATCATTCCATTCACCAGTATAACCACCTGACTTAAAACCTGATAGTCGTTTTAGACCTACCCAACCTTCTTTACCATTTTTAGATACTTTATATGGATGAGATTTACTCTTATCTATACTAACAATTTTCCATCCTTTAGTTGAGGCTGATGAAACCTTTTCTTTCTTTTTATTACCATTTTTATCATATAAAGCACCTATTGAGACATTTACAGAATCTCCTTTGAGAGGTTCAGATTTTTTCTGTTCACTATTCTCAGAATTATTTGTCGTAGCATTTGAAGTATCTGTATTTCCTGTACCATTAATCTTTTCAATTTTTGCAGTAAGTTTATCAATAGATTCATACGCTAGTTTAATCTGCTCCAACAAAGACTGAATTTGGACTTTTATTTGACTACGCAAAGTATTTGATTCTGTTTCCGCCTCTTGCATTTTTTCCATAGTGTCTGTTACTATTGGTATATTTTGTTCATATGTTTCACGTAGTTCTTTGAGTTGGTCATCTAAAGTCATAATTTGTTCTATCGTACTTTGAATTGTTTTATTATATGAACTACCTTCACCAAAATTACTATCAAACCAAGTTCCCCAATCATTTACATCAGAGAATTCTTGAATAGTATTCAGAATATCTGGGTCAATACCTGCCGCCCTTAAAGCAGACTCACGAGATGCATCATCCATATTCTCCCAATCTAATCCAGAAGATTGTTTTAGATTATTAAATCTAATCATTACCTCAGAAGCATTTGATGACATTGCATCTTGATATTTAGTTCTAATTTTATCACGTTCTGCATTAAATGCCTCTAAGTCCACTTCACCATTTTTATCAGTTGCAGCTTGATATGCTCTCTTCAATTCGTCTTGCATTGCTTGCATGTCAGAATAAAAAGTAGATGTCGCTGATGCAAGATTAGATTTATCCATCTCATAAACATCATTTTTGCTCTTGTCATAGTCAGACTGTGCTTGCGCAATTTTCTTTTCATCTGCTACATATTGATATGAGTAGTTACCAGACTGGTCACGTCTTAACTTCAATGATGTTTTATTATTACGTGCATCTTCTAACGCTTGACGCTTAATCTCTAAATCTAATAACTTCTGCGCTCTGTCTACATCATATTGAGTTAATTTATCTTTTTCTTGTAAAATTTTTAATTGCTCTTTATATACTGAAGTTAATCTTAATTGATTTGATACTACATCAGTATCAGCAATCGCTTTTTCAGCATAAGCACTAAATTGACTAATCTGATATGGATTTTCAGTTTGGTCTAAGTATCTCTTGGATGTAGTTTGTAACCAATTATACGCTGTTTGCGAAGCCTTTAAAGTTTGTCCTGCAATATCTGCAAAGCTATCTTCAACTATATCACAAATCGTATTCTTCATCATTGTAACTGAATTACTAATCTGAGTTGTGATATTCGCAACCATTTGGTCAAGAGATTGGGTATATTTCTTTTCATTTGCTTTAAATTCCTCAGATACCCTTTTATAGTCTGCCGTAATCTGTCTTTTCTGTTCTGTAGTTAAAGAATTATTTGTTAAACTATCATAATATACTTTTTGCATTTTTTCAAAATTTGTTTTTGAATTTTTCCAATTCCGCTCATAAGTCGGCATCATTGTTGCTAATGTCTCATTTTCATTAACCGCATTTACAGTTTGCTGAGCTAAAAAGTTATTCGCTAATCCTGAATAAGAGCCATCAGAAAATTCTTTCCAAATACTACTTTGTGTATTTATCATCTTGTTAGAACGTTCTAACATTGAGTGCCATTCTTCAAAAATAGAATAAGATTTACCAACAACCTCAGGAATCAAATTAATTAAATTAGAGATTTGAGAAGTCATTGTGCTTATTGAATTTTGCAATGACTCGCGAGTGGTCTCTGCCATTTCAACAGTATCACTTAAAGTATTAAACTCTCCTTTAAGAATTTCCTGGTCAATTCTAGTAGATACTGATGCAGCTTCACCTATAATAGTTGTAAAGTCAAGCGTAGCATTTTTTGATTCATCTAAAGCAGTTAAAACTTTACCAAATACATCCCCTTCAACTTGTAATGCTTTATTTAACTCAATTCCAAGCTGATTAATTGCTTTTTTAGCTTCATCATCTTTAATTTTAATTTCCCACTCATATTGGAATTTTGCAAAAGCACTTTCTTCTGCGGCTTGTCTTTCATCATCTGCGCTAGATAAATTACTATAATAATCTTTTAAATCTGAACTTTGTTCACTAAGTTCTGACTTTACATAATCATATAGCTCTTTAACTGCCGCTTTATACTCTTTCCACTTAGCCACATCACGTTTAGTTGGTTTTGTTGCTAATGCTTTATCAATTTCGCCTTCCTCGTTTTGAAGAGCCTTTAAAATCGCATCACCATTAGTAATCTCACCATCATTACCTATTTGAATACTATCTGCAATAGCCTTTAATTTATTCTGACGTCCTTTTGGAAAATTATTACCTTTTAAATCATTTGTTGTTGTTATTGCTTCTTTAATATTTGTTGTATCATCATCAACTTCTTTTTTCTTTTGTACTGCATTACTACCATATGTCTGCGCTTTATTGATATGATTTTGTTGTTCTTCATCATAAGCAGCTAATTTATCTATACCCGCAGAATTATCTAACTTTCTTTGTGTTTTTGATAAATCATAATCTAATTTAGTTAATTGCTGTTCTAATTTATCTATATTTAATTCATCTAAATCTTTTTGTGCTTGTTTTGTATCAATAAACACTTGAAATCTAGCAGAGTTTGCATCAATACGATTTTGTATCCAATCTTCAAACTCTTGTTTCATCTTTGAGTCAATTTCACTATATTTATCACGAGATTCTTGGTTTTTACTAATAGCTGGGTCTAACTTATCAGTAATAAACTTTTGAGCATTTTCTCTTGCTTTACCTTTCTTTTTATTAGCCTTTTTAACCATTAACGCTCTAGTTTTTTGATTATCAACAATCTTCTTGCCTAAATCGTCTTTCATGATTTTACCATTTTCATCTCTTTGGTAAATTGGCTTATATGTTAATTTTGCCTTTCTTGCAGCTGCCTTAAGGCTAGTTACCTCTCCTGTGACAGGGTCTTTTACTCTTTTACCTGTCATGGCTTTAGCACTTCTATTTGACTCTTTCTTAGCAACATTCCATTCTTTTTTTAATATTTTTTGACGTTGTTCTAATAATTTATTTTGCTCATCTAAACTCTTTGCATATTCTTCTCCATCAAGATTTTGGCTTATTGTAGCAATATCATCTAATTTCTTTTGAATTTGGGTAAGTCGTTCTTCCCACTTCTCATATGGGTCGTAGTCATTATCCATTTTTTCAACTTTATTACTACCGCTTTTACCACTACCACCGCTACCTTTACTTCCGCCACCGCCAGAACTGGTATTACTACTTGCAGAAGGTAAAGAAACATCTCCTCCTTTGTATCCTCCTCCACTTCCAGTCTTTAAGCCAGCAAAGACTGTTGCTTCTGTGTACCTCTTAATAACAGGCACAGTTTTCATATGGTTGGCCATTTCTGATGCGCCTGCAGTATTACCATTTGTTGATTCAGAAGACCATTCAACAATCGGCTCACGAATAGTCTTATAAATTGGCTCAGCTTCAAATCCAATAGCAGATAATGCTTGCTGAGCGGCCGCCGCTGTAATAGCACCACTTTCAACCATATTTTCCAAAGTGGCTACATACTCACTATCATCAATACTAGCACCAACTTCTAAATTTGGTAAGTCTAATGCTTCAATTTGGCTTGTTAAATCATCTTCCAAATTTTTTACATCACCCTGAATTTTACTTTCATCGATGTTCATTGTAATTTGATTATTTGCCAATTCAGTTTTTAGCTCTTGATAGACTGCTTTAGCCTTTTTTCCACCTTTACTTAATTTTTCTAACAAATCAAGATTATCAGTGATGAAAGAATCACTAATATTACTCGTATCAACATTAAAAATATCTGATACACTAGATTTCATATTTGCTAAACTATTTTGATATTCTGTACTAGTTTTATCTAATCGTTTTAAATTTTTAATATTATCTTCAATATTCGCACTTAAAGATTTAAAACCTGCATTTTGTCTATTTATTGCAGCGGCTAAACGCTTTGCCATCTGTTCAGTTTGTTTACTCTTTTTTTGTAAATCTTGTTCTTTCACGATAGCTGTTTCAAGACTCTGAATTTGACTATCATATGCCTCACGAGTCATTTCACCAGCTTCAATAGCTGCCTCAGCACGCTTATCAATCTGTGCTTCATATGCTTTTTCATTAATAATGCCATCAGCATATGCTCTATCTAAATCATCTAAATCTTTTAACTCATCTGCATACATATTTTGAACTGATTGTTCTGAATGAATTAAAACATCTTTCTCAGTCATCTTATATGCTTCTTGAACGGCTTTTTTCATTTTATCATAGCCAGCTACTGCTTTATAAGTACCATCACCGACATCTTCAAAAAATTGTTTAACACTTTCATCTAAAGCACCATAATCTTCAGTTGAAATAATATCTCCAACTTTTACTCCTTCAATACCTTTTAAAGCTGTAGAATATCCAGATATTTGTGTGGCACCATCTCTAAATTTATTATTAATTTGTGCAATATACTCAATATAAGCCTGGTACTCAGGAGAAGATTCATCTAATATAATTCCAAGCTCTTCTAATTTTGTTTCAAATTCTCCTACAACATCAACTGCAGTAAAATCAATACCTTTCATTGCAGTAGCTAATGCACCTGTATCTACACCTTTTTTAGATGCCTGTTGTAATAATTTTTTTCCCTCTATCGAATTTGTAGCTACAGCCTTATTTTCACCAATGGTATTATCATCTGTGTTAATGCCCTCAGGAGTATCAATATTTTCTATACTTTTAAGATTACCAATATCAATCGAATCAATATGTAAATCTTCTAAATATGGACTTAATACCTTTTGTAAATAATCAATATGGTTTTGTAAAAATGGCACATCACTTGCAGATAAAGAATTAAGATCTTCCTCCGTTAATTTTCCATTATTTTTAACTAATGAGTTAACAAGTTGATTCGCGCTTTCTTGTGAAATTTCGGCAGTTGCTACTTTTTGTTGCACTTCGTCAATTTTATTTTGATTATCTTGAATATCTATAGATTTAGTTTTTGCTTGTACTGCAAAAAACTCACCTGCAGCTTGTAATGTTTCTTTAGGTGTCTGTGCAACGTCCGTCCAATCTTCATCTTGACTACCTTTTATTTGATACTTTTTAGAATCTTCATCATACTGAACTTCTAAATTTTTATTATTATATAATTCTTGAAAATATTTTGTAACAGCATCAAGATTATCTTGATTATCAGCACCATTATCTTCATATATATTATGTTCTTCTTGTGCTTTTTTGACATCATCTTCGGTAATTTCTAATTGTTTTTCTGTTAAAGCAGTTAAAGCATCTTTATCTTCAGAATTTTCATAAGTTGCATTTCCAGATAATAATTGAGTTGATGCACTGTTCATGATACCTTTATATTCAGCACCTGATGCAGAAATAGTACCAGCTAATTCTTGCATCGCCGCAATAGATTCAGCATTAGCTTCTAAATATTGAGGTAACCATTTATCAATTTGGTAATCTGTTTGACCAGTCGTAGCTTTAAAGGAATCTCGTAATGCAGTTTTTATATCGGTGCCTTTTGATACTTTTTCTACTATTGCAGTAACATCATCACTAGAAAGCATAGGAGCACCATAATTCATATAACTTTCATTAATTTCAGGACCGTCCTCACCCCAAGTATACATTTCACTATTTAAACTAGTAGCAATATCAATACTTTTGTCTATGACTTTAGCTTTATTATTTGCTTTATTTGCATAAGCATCCGCTTGTAACTCTGTTTGTTGCGCAACTTTAATTGCATCTGCTTGCTCTTTTTGAATTTTTGCTAAAGCGTCACTGTCAACACTCATAACGCCATCTTCATCAGTTGTTAAAGTAGTAGCCAATTCTGGATATAATTTAATTAATTCTAAGACTTTACCATTTAATGTATTGACAGCTTCTTGCCACTCTACAGTTCCTTTAGTTAATCCTGATAAAGTATCTTTTACATCATTCAATTCTGAAATTGTACTTTTTAACTCATCATACTTACCTTTTAATTCATTAACTGCGTCTGCTAACTGCTCTGTTGCACCTTTTGCCTGTTCAGCTTCTTCTTTAGCCTTTGCTAAAGGACTATTTTTCTCCAAGTAATCATGTAACTTAGCAAAAGCAACGAATAGCCCTACTACTGCAGCAGCTGCTAGAATAAGCCAACCAATAGGAGTAGTTGTTAAGAAAGTCCACATTGCTGTAGTAGCCGACCAAATACTTGCTGTTAAGGCTCCAAAAGAACCTGTTAAAATACCATGTGCGCCTGCTTCTGCTAATGCAGCCGCCCCGCCTTCAGCTTTTAAGATATTATTTGCTATTTGTGCAGCTGAATCTTCTTCTGTGATTTCTACGCCTAATTTATCTGCAATATTTTTTAATGTTTGTATTCCTAATTGCTTAGCAATAATCTTACTTTCTGCACCTGTTAATAATATTCCAGTAGCACGCTGACTATTTGTAATAGATTGAATTGCATTTATAGCTTCCTGAGATGCCTTATAATTATTCATTGCCCCAGTTAAACCTTGCCAAGACGAAATAACCATTGGTAAAGTCATAGATAAAGTAGTAATAGTTTGAGCTAACTTCTCACCTGTACTAATATCATCGTCAGTCCAAATTTGACCTAAAGAAGACAATCCCATCCATGCAGAGGATAATAATGATACACCATTAGTTAGCATTGTTACTTTTTGTTGAACCGTATCAATGTCTTTGGCCTGTTTAATTATGCCATCTAACTGTTCTGTGTCATGAGCAATGTCTCCATTTTTGTCATTAGCTTCTTGACGTGCCTGTTGATATTTTTTTGCGTTTTCTAAATCCTGTTTTGCATTTTGATGTTCTTTACTATTCTTAACGATATTTTGTCCCTGTTGTTGAGCTTGTTTAATTTTTTCATATAGGTCAAGAATATCGTTTAAATCACCTTGCTTCGCTTTTAATTGGTCTAACTGTTTTTGTTCAGTTTCTGACAATGAACCCTCTTTGGTTTTCATGTCAGCAATAATTTGAGATATTCTTTTTTCTTCTTGTGTTACATCTTGAATAGAGTGTAAATCAAGTTCCCATTCATGATTTGCTTGCTTTAACTGTTCCTGAATATCTCTTACCCCACCGTGAGCGGCTCGTAAGGAATTCGTCAATTGGTCAGCGTCTGTTTCAGATAAAGTATTATTGATTTGGTCTAACTTTTCTTCAAACGTAGTAGCATTCGCAATTTCTGCATCAAATATATTATCAGTTGCCGATACATTCAATGACTCTACAGTCTGTACCGCCGCATCTGCCGCATTCACTTTATCTTGGCGTTCACCAATAATTTTTTCACCCCAATTATTCTTTGCATTAAATTTTTCTTCCGTTAAGTCAGTATCCCCTTGAGATTTGGCAATCTCTGCAATTAAACGAGCCTCTTCTTCTAATTCTGCTTTTTCTTTTTCTAATAAAGCTAAATTACGAATTCGCTTTTCTACTTCCTGTTTTTGTTCCTCTGTCATTGATTGCTGTAAACGGGCGGTTTCTTGCATATATTTTGCTTCAATTTCAAATTGTTTTGAAGCACCCGCTGCAGTTTTTAACTCAGCCTGTGAACGTTGCATCTGCGCGTCAGACATTCCTTTTTCCAAATTTTGACGAAAATCTTCTTGTGCTTTTTTAGTATCAGCCGCACCTTGTTTAGCCATATCTGCTTTCATATTTGCGTTGGCTATATTATTTTTCTCTACTGCACGATTGTTCATTACAGTAGCAATTTCTTTGTTAATTTGCTTAGTAAAAACTTTACTCGCCATAGCGCCAAATGCCGCTAATGCCTTAGTTCCACCGCCAAAAGCTTTAACTAATCTATCAAAAGAACTTGCTAAAGTACCAACAGCCTCAATCATTGGAGTAATTTCATCTACATCAAAAAAATCATTATATAATTGTTCTTTTGCAGCTTCTAATCTTTTCTTGGCTGATGTAAATCTATCTTCAAAAATTTCTTGTTGTTCATCTAGCGTGCCTTCAGCACCTTGAGATACTTGTAAAGTAGACTGATATTTATCCCAGTTATCAAATAATGCAATTAATTGAGTATATTGACGTTTACCTGCTAATGAAACAGCAGCTGCCTCTTGTTGATTTCTTGTCCAACCTTGCCACTTTTCACCAACTTCCTCAATAACATCGCCCAACTCGCGCATAGTACCAGTTTCATCTAAAATATTAATACCCATTTTAGACATATCAGCTGTAACAGTACCAAGTTTAGTTGTAAAACCGTCTTCATCAGTAGCTGCACCATCAGTCTTTAAATCACCCATACGAGCATAAATAGTTTTTAATGCAGTACCAACAGATTCTGGTGCTTCACGAGTAACCGAAACAATAGTTGACATTTGAGCATTTAATTGGTCAAAAGAAACACCAGCAGTGCTCGATGCAGCAGCTACCTTTTGCATACCTGCCGCTAACTCTTGGAATGAAGATGAGGTAGTTGCAGCAACCTTAGCCATCTTATCTCCATAAGACTCCATGTCCTCTGCTTTTGCTTGGAAACCATTCCAGATAGCAGTCATTTGGTCTGCGGCTGTTGCAGTATCTTGGTTAGTAACGTTAGCTACTTTTGTAGTAATTTCAGCTTTTCGTTGAGCCTCTTGCTCTGTATCACCTTGTTGATAGTAAATTAAAGCAGCATTAGTTAAATCCGTAGTAGATGCACTTAAATTCTTTGCGGCTGTATTTGCCCATTGGGCAACACCTTTCATCTCTTGTGCACTTTTACCTGTAACGATACGAATATCATTTAATGAACTATCTAATTTTTGAGCAAAACCATAAGCTTGACTTAAACTAGAAGTTAATCCATTAAAAACAGCAGATGATAATCCCCATTTAACAGTATTCTTCATCGTAGTGAACATACTATTTAATAATTGATTACTCTCTTTAATTTGGACATTTGCTTTCATTACAGAAGAGCCAAATTGATTCCATGCAGTAACACCAGCTGCACCAGCTCCAGATAATTGTTGTTTATATTGTGCCAAACTTTTTCCAGAAGCTTTTAAACCTTGCGAAAAAGTTGCCATATTATAAGTTCCTAAATTACTATTCCAACTTTTATCTAATATATTTTGAAGTTCCATTGCTGCACTTTTAGCATTTTTCAACTCTTGAGTCATTCCGCCATTCTTTTTTGCGGCACGTTCAACAGCAATACCAACATTACTTAATTGGTCTTGCAATGCCTTAAAACTGGCGGTATCCGCCTTTGCGGCAATGGTAAATTCTATTCTATTTTGATTACCAGCCATTCCTTATTCCTCCTCTTTTTATGGGCATTAAAAAATATCCCTACTATTATAGTATATAATAGTAGGGATATAAATATTATCTATTTTTGTCCTATTTATTTTACTGGTTGATTTGTCTTAATGTCACGCCCGCCATTAGCCGCCTGCGCAAAATCAACTACATTCTGAAATTGTTCTGGATTAAAGCTATCCATAATCTTACCAAACTGTTCCGCCTGATTTGGCAAATCGTTAATTAATGAACGAATAGCCCCGCCAGCACGCGAATTATACTCTGCTAAATTAGTAGACATATCTTCAACCATTTCTATTAAATATTTGTACTCACTATCTGGAATAAGTTTAATGACCTCGTCCATAATACCATTACTAACTAAAGCATCATAAATCTTTTCAGGGTCTTCTTTCTGTTTTTCTGTAAAAGAAATATCTGTATACATATAAACAAGATATAAATGGAAGAAATAATCAATCTTTAATGGATTATATATGGCATCTTCCTTTGCATTCTCAAGTGTTATCATAACTAAATCATATTTATCCCTAATAGGTAAATATTGCAATACATTAATAGCATCCATATCTTCTGAAAACTTAAAACTTTTAGTCTCAGAATTTAATTTTAATTTCATATTAGCAAATGTTGCTTTCATAACCTTTTATCTCCTTTTCAAGTTCTTTTTATTATTATAACACAAAATTTTTGTGTTGTCAAGATGTTCTAACTGATGAAATAACTGCTTGTAATAATGACTCATGAACATGAGAGGCGCTAGTCGTAGAGTGACTATTTATATACTCTTGGATTAGTGCTGCTGTGCTATACACCTCAATATTACTAGTCTGGCCACCTTCTCCACCAAAATTTCTTTGTAAAAATAGAAATTCTGCAACAGGAAGATACTTTCCGCTTGAACCAATTAAACCAGTACCCATTAACTCATAAGTCATTTGTAAATGTCGTTTATGTGCGACAAACTCTGATGAGTTTTTTGAACGAGAATTTTTCATATGATTCCATACATGAGTTCGCTCTTCTGTAGAATACCCTAATGCTGCAAGTGTACCAGTAATAGACTTAAATTCTTGTACCGCTTTACCTATGGCAATACCACCACTCTGAATAGTAGTATTTTGATAGTTTTTAATAGTATAGGTATGACCGCTTAATAATTGAGCTAATTTTTCAAAATCATTTAACTCTACATCTCCCCTAAAACTAATCTCTCCTACCTGTGCGTCAATCTTTTGAGCAAACTTTGTAAAAGATTTTAACATTGAAGTTTTTTCTGCCTCTTGTTTTGCGACTGACTTAAATTTCTTTGTCATGTTTGATACTAGCTGCTCTGAATCAATAATAGATGCAGTTTTTTTACCTGTGTTTATTGCAGCCCCTACTCCAATTTCGATATGTTGACTGTATTCTGTAATAGCATTAACCATTGCAACAAAAGCAAACTCAATAATATCATCATAATGAGCATCTAACAAACGCCGTCCAATATTATATCCATGCGCGCGTTCATGAGCACGACCAAATAAAATTGCATAATCCTTTCCCAATTCTTGCTCTGCTTTTTGATGCATAATAGAATTTATATTTTGTGCAAAAATATTATCTTTAGTAGTTGCTTCTTTTTCAGCATCTTTCATTAGTTTTAAACATTTATTAAATTGTTGTTGAATTTCCATAGCCAATGCTTGAGATGCTTTTGCAGATTGAGTTTGTAAAAACTCATTAGTTAATTCGTCATGAATTTGTGTTAAATGCTGAAGGGCAGTTTGTCCCTTTATAAAACGACCATCAGACATTTCCATCCCTCCTTAAATGCAAAAAACGGGAAAGCATTTCCGCTTTCCCGTTATATTATTTACTCTGTCATCATACTCACTATCTTCTAATGAATATATAATTATCTATAGTTTTGTCAGTTTAAGTAATATTATCAGGGTGTATTTCCCTCTTCATCACCATTCTCACTTATACTGGGTGTGGCTCCTCCTTTGTCACCATCATTATCGGTTCCTTCCACGGTACTTTCTCCTGTACTGGATGTACTTCCTCCTGTACTGGATGTACTTCCTTCTTCCTCAGTACCCTCGCCTGTACTAAGCTGGCTCCAACCATTTTCGATACCACCCACAGCAGTTACAACTGCAGCTACATCAGTAGCCGCCTTAATTGTAGCAATAACATCAGTTGCTCCAAGAACTGTCGCAATACCAACTGCTTCTGCTTTTGCAACATTTACATCTTGTTCTCCTTCGATAACTGCTATTGCATCTGCCTTAATAATAACACTATCTGCCGTAGCGGCATTTAAGCGAGACTCATTATTGTATACTAAATTCTCTGCCATAATTGTTATTCTCCTTTCTTATTAGTGAGGCATTACTGATTCCCAGTTAACCTGTGCAGCTTCATTATCCTCAACTACCTGAATAACACAAAGAACTTTCTTTGTCTGGTCAAAGTAAGTATAACCAGGGAACGCATCCATTGTAAATGTGAATGTTGAAGGATCTCCTGTACTTGCCATTGTAAATGTAAAATTAGATTGAATCTTAACATTTGGTAATGTAAGAATTGCAGGCATATCAACACCTGTATCCTGACGACGGAATAATGTATCTGCTTCTACATAGTAGAATCCAGCAAAATTCTCAGCATCAATCTGAATTTCAGATACAGATTCAGCAGCACGAGCTACATAATAATCTACAATAACTGTTTTACCATTTAATGAAGAATCAGCAACATGAAGCTTTTTCTTGTCTTTATCTACAACATCTGCCTGATACATTTTACCTGTTGCAGAACCATCTGCTTCCATACCTAAAATAAATAATGGAGCATTAACACATAATTCCTCACTTGGAGCAATAGCTTCACTCAAATCAATAGTTCCATCTGTGAAATCTACTAATGCAGGAGTTGTTACGTGAACATTAACTGTCTTAGTCTTATCTGTACCCTTAATAAGTCCAGCACCAGATAAGATTGAAAAACCAATAGGTGAAAGTAAAGCATCTTCGACTGTAAATGTTAAAGTCTTCTCACCTTCCCAAGCAATCAATCTTGTATTTCCACGACCACCTTGTGCATATACAGTTGTAGCTGCACCTTCTAATGTAGAAGTAGTAGCTGTATCAATATAAAGAACTGGTTGTTTAGCTTGGAATGTAGTATTACCGATTTTCACTGCACTCTTTGCACGGAAAACCACGTTTGCTATTTCGCGAACACCAAACTTCATATATTTTTTCCTCCTTAAAAATAAGTCTTAAAATTAAGAATGAATGTCTTTCATCCAATTTTCAGCTTCATCCATACCAGTTGCGCCTGCCATCTTAGCAGCAAAATAATGTTGCCAAGCATCATTTAAGTTATAACGCTCTAACTGGTCGTCAATTTGATAAAGGGTATAGTGCATCACTTTATCTAGCGGCAAATGCAATGCTACTGCTAAAATAGATGCATATCTGCTATAAATTGAAATCTTCTCAGCCTTACCATTATTCAATTTCTCCCTACGCTTTTTAAACTTTTCTGCCAAAGCCCTTGCTTTAGGACCGCTTGGATTGTAAGATACTTGTTGTCCTGACTGTTTATTTAATAAACATATTTCTTGAATTATAGCTTTGAAAGCATCATAATTCATCATATTTAATGATTTAGGTGTTTCATTAGGCTTAGTTAAAATAATACCAGTAGGTTGTATCTCTGGAGTCCATCCTGGAAATAAAATGGTTAAAACTAACATTGCGGCTTCTACACGTTTTTGAATATCAGTATCAGACTGATGAGTTGCACCCATCATTATTGACATTAGTATTTCAAAATCACTTTTAGACTCTAAACGACTTCTGTCCACTTCTGTCAATTTATCTTTAGAAAAGTTTAATAGGTCAATGCCTAAAAAATAATTTTTCTCCGTGATATATGCAATATCATCTGGTGTTAATGGGTGTATCATTAGCTCAGCCTCAGGAAAAGGAATGTCATGTCCGCTTAATAACATTAAGTCATCAATGAACATGATTATCACTCCTCTCTAGGAATTTCATCATCACTTCCATGTATAGCTTTATACATAATTGTATATCCACTAAAATGCTCATTCAAGCGAATAAAGTCTGCTCCCATAAATTGAAAAGTACCAATACCTGATAATCGACAGCCATCTAAAATGCCATCAACATAACCAGCCATCTTAATAGGTCTTAAACGATAATCTCCTAAACGCCATAAATCTCTATGTACAATACAGTCAATCGTGACAATACAATCACGGAATTCTGGGTTAGAGTCATTTCTAGTAAATTTACTAAAAGTAATACCGAGCATACTTTTTTTCTCTTCAAATTCATCAATGTTAATATTTGGCGTATCAATAATATATTCATTATCAATAAGCCATTTAATATTAGCATCTTTAATTGCTTTTACATAAATAGGATTTGTCATATTGTCTAAACAATCATCACTGTTAATGACTAATAAACTTTTTAATATATCACTATAAGGTCGTGATTCAATAAATAGTTTACGCAAAATAGTTTCTGTATCTTTTTCTACTGATAAAAAAGATGACGGAAACGGTTTTTTTGCTAATGGTCTATACATATCCTTTTATCTCCTTTCTCTTACATTGAGTCGATAATAATTTCAACCGTATCAATAACGGTATCTCCAACAATGTAAGACAAATTAAACTTTCCACTTTTTCCTGTGACCACTTCTAAAGTCACAAAAGTAGGTGAAGATTCTAAAATTTTAGCTTTTTTATTATCTATCATCCATTCTCCCGCCTGTTCTGATTTTATCTCATAAGATTTAATATCATATGGATATATATGTTGCTCTCCAATAATTTTAGTTTCTTGCGGAGGTATAACAGGCTCAACTTCTTTAGCTTCATCTGCGATAGTAGTTTTAAAATACTCTAATAATACTAATTGAATAATCCCATCTCCCGCATACCAATCAATAGCTTGAACTTGATATGGAAGTCCATCAATTTTAACTTCTTTAAAACGATGAAAATACTCAGAAGTTTCTTCATTTTTAGTAATATATACTTCCAATGAATAATTAGGATTATTAAAACTTTTATTATCTTTAGACAGCCAGTTGATTTTTGTTTCAACTGGTCCGCGCACATATACATCATAAGGATGTCCATTTACATCCGCGACACCCTCACATTTTCTACACTCCGCCCTAAAATATGCAATTTCTTGTTTATACTGCATATAAACAATCCATTTACTACCATCTTCGCGCCAAGTAAATACATCACCTGGTTTTAAACCTATATCCACTAATCCTTGAGTTGTAGTTCCAACTTTAGGCGCGTTCATATCCACACACTGATAAGGAATAGATAAAATCTTCATATCATAATCAGGTTTTAGATTATCTGGATTTAATAAACATCTAAAAGCTTTTCCTTCTTGAGTTTCAAGAGTAACAGTTTGATAAGCATGGTTTATTGCAGAGCGCAGACTCCACAATTTGTCGGCTACCATCCTATCATGCTGTTTTGCCCCGCCACGAAAATTCAGACGAGTCTCTAAATTATCTAAATAAGACAATCTTTTAATAGACTGTTCATTAGATTAAGACAATCAAAAATTGTTCTACGAAATAAGAAAAAATCTTCATCCTTGTCTAAAGTGAACAGCCCCTCCAATTTACATAATAATGGAAAGAATACTTCTTGATTGCCGACACATAATCTTTCCATACCTGATAGTTCCACTATCAAAGTTTCCAAAGGTTTTACCCAATCAATTCCTTCTTCACGATTAGGTAATAACTTATAAATTTGATTAGTAATACGTTCTAAATCACGTCTTATTACATCATCATCAATAGTAACATTATATTTTAGTTCCACTCATCTAGCCCCCTTCGTTTATAATCAGGGGAAGTAGACATAATATCACCAAAAGTAGAACGCATGATACCATTTTCGTCTGCTCTTCTGCGTTTATAAAGTCTCTGTAAATGAAATCCTTTCTGAAGATATTCTTCTTTTAAATCTTTCAATTTACTCATATGGTTTGCTTGAGAAGTAGTTTTAAAGTCTGCGCCAGTAAATTTCATCCGAACAAGTTCACATGACGCTAATTGTTGGTCAAACCAAGGTTGCATCATATAAACTGCTAATACATTAATTTCCTCTTCTGTTAATGAAATATTAAATTGTTCTAACTCTTCATCATAATCATTAAGATTCTGACGTGGGAACTCAAACCACTGAACAGCCGCCATTAGATATTCTAACAAGGCGGCTTCAGTTTCTTCTCTTGTTATTTCCATAAACATATCATCTGTTACATAAGTAAAGAATTTTTTATAAATTGCAGAAAAGGGTGTATACTGAATTGCCATAATACACCTCCTTATATTTATTCTACAACATTATATTTTCTATCTGTAAAAGTTTCTGATTTAATAGGTGTAGCTTTGCGAGTCGGCTCGGAAGGCTCTTCCTTAATAGGTGCAGCTTTACGAGTTTTCTTCTCTGGCTCTGCAACCTTCTCAACATCCGCTTCTAATAATTTAATAGCATTAGAAATATCAAAACCTAATTTCTCTTTAATCATTTCGCGCTTACGATTATCATTTAATCTTGTACTAATGGCAATATCTTTCATTTGCTCTATAATACCTTCTGGCGCAAAATTTAAGAAATCTTCAAATTGAGCAATAGTACCAGATTCTAATAATTTATGTATATCTTCCGTAGTATAAAAATATTCTGGTTCAACTTCGCCAAGTAATTCTTCTAATGCTTCTTTATTATGAATAGTTAAATAAGATTCCATTAGACGGTGTCCGCCCTTATTATACGATAATGCACGTAACTCTTCCATTTCAACCTTTTTATGTTCATATGGGTTAAAATGACGAACTAAATTATTACGCTCCGGAATTGTATATGCCACAACACCGTTAATCTTATTGCTAATCTCTACTATATCTTTATCATTCAACATATTTTTTAATCTCCTTTTATATCCAAAAAATCGGGGAGATTTTCATCTCCCCGTATTCACTTTTATTTTAACAATGATTAGTTATTTAAATTAATATCTGGCGCATTATTGAAATCCAAATCGTTATCAATATAAGCAGCCATATCAGATGTAAACAATGCTGTTACACCCATCTTCTTATAAGCCTGAACTTCTCTTGACATATCAGCATTTTCAATCTCACGAACGATTGTCTGTCCTTCAAGAGCAACCTTAACTGGCTTATTACTTCCTGTAGCCATTACCCAAGCATAACGAGGGTCAATAACTTTGATGTTATTCTGTTCATCCTCAAATGACTGCGGAAGAACGATAACCTGATGTCCTTTGTATGTTGCAAAGTAACCATTATTCCAGTAGTTGTCTCTCATTGCATCTGACCATCTGCCCTCTTGCGGAATCATCTTAGCTGCAAACTCGAATGTACAATAAATAGCGGCCTTTGAACCATAAGAGTCAACAATAGAAAGGATTCTATCCATCTCAGACTCAATGAAACCATTGGTAACTACTTTATTAGCGGCTGGTAAAGTCTTAACTGTAGCTTTTAAAGCACGCTCAATCTCAAGATATATGCACTCATCAAGACCTGTCATTATAATGTCTAATACATCAGCGAACTCAACACGTCCATCTAAGAACTCCTCAAATCCAATTTGAGCAGCACCACCAAATGTACTTGTCTCAACTTCATAGCTCTTACCGTCTAACTTGAATACTTCATAAATACCTGCAAGCCCAACTTTTGTGATGAACTGTTTTGCACGTCTCTTTGAAGCTGCTGTAATCTTCTGCGTGAAGACTGCCTTATCACCCTGAGCGATTGTTTTTATCTCAGCAAACTGTCCGTACTGCTGTAATACACGCTGTGGTAATGCATCATCAATAGTCTCTTCCAAAATCTGGAAAATAGGATTTTTATTCTCACGGTACTTTGGATATGTACCTGCTAATTCATTCAACTCATAACGTAGAGTATCATTCAAATCAGAGTAACTAAAGCTCTCACCTTCAAAAGAAAAGTTTGTGTTCGCTGAAGGATTTGCTTTTGCTACTATCTTAGCTAAAGTTGCTAAATTTTTTATATCTAAAGCCATTTCTACAATCCTCCTTATTTAATTCTCTGAATCTTAACTGCTGGCTGACCATCAGGTAATGTGAATGTCTTTGTCTTATCAACAGCCCAAATCATAACTTCAGTTGCAATATCCTGTTGTGTTGCCGCTACTAAATAACCTGTATCTGCATCTACTTTTAAGAAATCTGCGGCTATTTCCGCACTAATATCTGTCTGTGCATAGTTATCTTTTGAAGCCTTAGATAAAGTATTAGTAATCATAATGTCACCAACATTAGTCTTGATAACACGAGGTACCATCTGTCCTTTAAATGGTCCATATCCTGAAAATGTAGGATTATTGCTATCTTGATCATGCTGAATACTATTTGAGCCAGGCGTAAAAGTAGATTTTACCATAGCGTAATCTTTATACATCTGCTCACGCTCATCATATAATTTAATCTCATTCCAAACCATAAAGGGTTCTGTACCAGGCGCTGTTGCGTTTGCCGGTGCAACACATTTCTCCTGTGCGTAATCATATACTACAAACTGACCATTTTCAAGTAAATCAAAATCATCAGCTGGTAATTGTGCATAAATTTGTGATGTTCTCTGAGCAGATAAATGTGTTGGCTCTACTTGGCCATAACCGAAACGTTTTCCTGCTTCAGATACAAATTTCTTCCAATTTGCTCCCATCTGTATATCCTCCTATAATTATTTACTGTCTCTAACTCTCTTTGCTGCGGCAATCCAAGCTGGAACTGCACTTGTAGAGTCATCATCTAAAGAGTAAGTAATTGATGCTTCCTCTTCAACTTTAGTTTCTGCCTTAGAATCATCTAAGTCAAAACTTACTTTCTTACGAACACAAATTACAGAAAGTTTTGCTTCAATATCGTCTAATGAATAATCTGCAATATGCTCTGTTACATCTTTTTTATCTTCCTCTGATAACATATAAAAACTATCAATTAATTGAGTTTTCTTTTCAGTTTCAATACCCTGCTTAAACTCTAATAGTTTCTGATACTTTTCCTGAAGATTTGAGAACTCAACTGATAATTCATTATATTTTGACTCATAATCAATAGCCTCGTCAACTGAAAAGTCTTTCTTTTCATTCTCTACTTTAGTAGATTCAGGCTTCTTATCATCTTCATCCTCTTTTTTAACAAAATCTTTTTCTTTTTTGTCATCTTCATCTTCAGACTTTGCATCAGCGCTATCTTTAGAATTTGAAGAATCTGTCTCTTCTGAAGAATTATCTTTTTCATCTGAAGCAGATTTTTCTTTTTCGTCCTTGTCATCTTTCGTAAATTCAGCTGTAGCATCTGCAACATCTTCCTTTACAACTTCTGTAAAATCTGTAGAAGTTTCTTCAACAACAGGAGTCTCTAACTCTTTTGCCATGCTCTGTCCTCCTTGTAATGCAAACTGTAATTGCTGCATCATATTATATAATGTTTTTGTAAAATCCTCATTCAAATTGAATGAAGTACTTACATTAGGTGCTGTAACACTAGAGCCTTCAAAACAAGGTTCTGTAGTATCACCTAAAATACATAACTTTGAAAAAATCGCGTCATTAACTATAAAAAAGTCCATATCATCTTTAACGTCATGCGACCAATGACCATTTAAAGTTTTTTCATCAAGTTCCATTGAATGTGGATTACCATGTTCAATAACACCTTGACATTCTTCAAATTGTCCTGTCCATAAATAACCTGTAGTCATAAGATATTCACGAACTATAATATTTCCAAAATCATCATAATCTTCAAATTTCTGAAACCACACTTGCGCATCTGGTGATACAAAACCATATGGTATTGTCGTACATTCAAATTTTACACCCTCATCATCAATAATAACTCGATGACCATGGTCTGCAAAATCTTCTGTGTCTTTTTTATAGTATCCTACAATAGGCGCACCTCGTAAGGTTTTTGCCATTTCTGTAGCAACCTCTTTAGAAATCAAAGACTTATTCCTATTTTTCCCAGTGTATAAGACTTTGATTTCACATTTAGACATTAAAGGATTAACATCTAATGGTTGTAGATTTATAAATTCGGGATTATCCAAAGTAGCAACTGATTGATGCATACTAAATCCTCCTCTTAAAAATCTTAACTATATACTATTGAATTTAGTACATAGAAGTTTTACTAAAATTGTCCTAACTTGCTGACTCTTCATTCTGAAGTGTCTTTGTAGATTTTTCTCCATCTTCTTTCTCGGGGCGCCCGCCCTTAGCTTCATCAGTAGATTTTTGAATCTTAATTTCTCCACTCTTTTGAGTACCAATATCTTTACCATTCTTCGCATCTCCGCCTTTAAGTGCGGCTGCATTCATAGTATTTGATGACATTGGAGGTACAAATACTTCAGAAAGTTTTAATATTTCATTTTCAAACGTAGCCGTTGCAAGAATTGAACTTTGACTTTGACCAAGCGCTAATTGTGGTAAAATTGCCGAATAACCAATTTGTCTATTATCTTTATAGGCTTTTGCCAACTCTTTATAATTATAAATTGTAGTTGGTAAAATTTGTGCTCGGAAGTAGAACTTCTTTGGATTTTTATTATATGGTTCTAATAGTAAATTGATATATGCTTCAAACTGCGCAACTAAATTATATACAGAAGCTTCATCGTTTGCAATAGAGTATTGTAAAGCAATGTTACCATCTGCATTAAATTGTAATTGAGACACCCCCGCGGCATTAAATACTGCTCGCTCAACCTTCTCTAATTCATCAGAAGTAGTAGATGTATTTTTATCTGCTAAGTCTGCTACATCAACATCCGCAAATGTTGTTAATACATCAATTCCAATAGCCTTACCAAGCATCTTAACAGCATTGTTATGTAATTGTTGCATTTCATCAACATCAAAGATTAATTCGCCATTTTTATCCATTGGCATTTTTTGAATGATTATCTTTAATAATTGTTGAGCCATCTTCTTTCTATCTAACTCTTGTGCGGCATCTAAATCAATAATTGCTGGAATTACAGATACCATTGGAGGATAATCAGCTCCATTGATATTAAATTTGATTGCACACACTGAGTCAAGAAGATACCAACCATTTTCATCTCCCGCAAATTCAGGGATTAGTTTATTCTGTTGATACAAACGATATCCTTTTTGAATATCCTTAGGAAAGAGTTTTAATACTCTCTGACGGTAAGCAGTATCTCTAAAATTATCATTAAAATACTTCATGTTAAATTCAACTGCAGGTTTTCCGTCTTTTCCATAACGACTTCGACAATATCCAACTGGTAACTCTTGAATTGTCATTCTTTTTTTATTTGGTATCATGTAACCATAAAAACAACCATTCTTCATTACTTTTAAAGCCACTTCTCCAAAGAATTTTTTTAATTCAGAATTATCTAAGAAGTATAATACGTCATTAAAACTTTTTAAGACTTTATCACTACCTTTAGATTTTGTATTATCTGATATCACATAAGGAGTAATAAACCAATCATATTTATATAGATAAGCCATATAACGACACAAGCGAGCATAAATACCAGATGTACGATAAAAGAAATTAGAAATTTCTCTTAATTTCTCATAATCTTTTCTTGCCAAAGCATCTAAGACTGTTCTCTTATTAGCTAAGTCTGGATTAGTATCTCGCAAGTCTCCTAAGTCAATAATTGCATCATCTAAAGTTTTTACGCCTACCTTGATTTTAGAAAAGTCTACTCCTTGATAGTTAGGTAATGTTGGCGCATATTCTTCTACTTCTTTAAGCTGAATAGCGAAGCCTTTCTTTTTGATTTCTGCTTTTCTATCAATCAAAAGATAGACACCTCACTTTATATATTTATTATACCAAAATTTTTGGCACTGGTCAACTTTATCTTAAAATTAATAACCCGCTCTGCGCATAATATAATCATAATTCATAATTTGTTCATCTGTATATGGAATCTCAACTAATGTATATCCATGCGCTCGACAATATTGCCGTTTTAAATTATCATTATATCTTTGCTTAGCGAGTCCGCTTGCTCCACCAAATTTTGATTTAGCTACGTAATGTTGGATACCTTGAAATTCAATAAGAAAATCAAGTTCTCCACAATCATCAAATACCGCAAAATCAAATCTTAATGGTCTACCATTAGAACTTACTAAATCTGGAAATATATACTCTTCTTTAAAATTTAATTCTGCCGCTCTTAATATATCTTCTATTTTTATTTCTCCCCTTGATGCTCGCATAAAAACTCACCTCGCTTTATAATCTTAAAAATACGCTACCATTCTTTCATTATTTTTGCCCTAATTCATGAACATTAAATCACCAATATTAATTTTCTTTTTTCTTCCTCTTCGTTCTTCATCTTGTTTAATATAATATAAACCATAAATAAAAGCAGAGAATTTATCATGAGGAATACTTCTTGACTCAGGCTTTAAAATAATATTAATGCCTTCATTATCCTCAACAAGATTTAACATTTGATTTTTTAATGATGTAGTTAAAATAAAAGGCATTAAATGCATATTACGCTGGTCAGTACTCATATTTTGACCGACTTTAGTATCCATTAATTTTGCTTTAGCTGTTACTTCATCAATTAATAACTTAACTTTACCACTCATCATTTGTACTTTTGCATAAGAATACATTTCCGTATTAATAGGCGCATTTGCTTTAATAAGATATAATGCATCACTCTCAACGCCAGAACCTTTTATCTTTTTATATGGTTCAACTGCATCTTCTGATGTACCACCCTCAACACCAAAAGGAGGTAATTCATCCCCTGTTTCTGGGTCAACCTGTGCTTTAACTAAAAAATCAACTAATCCTGCACCTACACCATTCGCATCAATAGCAACAACACGAGCCTTATATTTATAAAATAATTTCTTAATATTTATCGCTTGGTCTTCAAAATGTTCTGCTTCATAACTATAAAGATTCACTAAAGACTTTAACGAAGCTCCAGTTGGTTGCGGAGTTACTTTAAATACAGAAACCTCAGTTGTACATTTGAAACGGCCTACATCAACTCCAAGTATGTAATAAGCACTTTTAGATGAGCGACCGCTAAACTCATATTCAGGTTGTAATAATACTCTATGTTTATCAAAATTATCAGATGAGAAGAAAGCATTTTCTGCATCTCCGCTCCATACAGAACAATACTCACGGTCAAATGAATCTTCATTATAAGTACCAGATAATTTTAACTGGTCTACGAAATCTTCATCCAATAATCCTTCAGTAATGGGTGTCTTATAAGTTCCACCCATAATCATTACTTCATCAGGTTCAATTAATGATTGAATTAACAATTCTATTAACTTATCGTATAATTTTATTTAATATAAAATTGGACTATTTCTTAATCTAAATATTTTCAAATATAACTATAAGCAGTATAATTGAAATATCTAAAAATTTTTAGATTCCTCGCGCTTGGGTGATAGATAATTCTACCATGTGGTCTTTGACACCACTCCTACTCTACTCACTTCCATATACTTTATGTGTTTTCGATAGTCTCTGAACCTTCCGCCTAAACGGCTTGGCACACCGTTACATCTTTCAATGCTTTCAGTGTTAGCAACTGATTAGTCACACCCTCTTCTTGAGGTTCACGAGGTTTTAGTTCGCCTACGAACCTTTTCAGTCTAGCGAACGAATTTTTCCATCCTGCAGTAGTAATATAAATCTGTGACTTATTAACTACCTCATGATTATTACGAGTACCATCTGGCAGTAATCTATTTACATTAGTCGTAGGGATAATAATTTCATTCAATGCAGATTGATCAATAAGTACACATTCTTCCATTAAACCACCCGTACGACGCTGACCACGAGAACTTTCCTTTGCTGCCAGAATATCAATAGACGAATCATTCTTAAAAATATATTTAACATCATTTTTTGATTTTTTAGATACACCACGCTCAAAATTAATCTCATTCTGAAATGCAGGTACTAATTTACAAATTTCTTCAATCTTAGCTATTGTAATACTTGCTGCTTGTTCTTTACCTCCAGTAGTAACAAATAAATGACTACCTGGATATAAGATACAACGTAACATCAATACCATCATAGATAAGAAAGATTTTGAATAAGCACGGGGAAAAGTCGCATATACAAATCTATGTCGCATAACCACTCGCAAAAATATACGTTGGTAGAAATAAAATCGAAATCCTTTATATTCATTTAATGTGCCATTTTCTTTTGCTTCTGCAAAACCTGACATTGAATCAACTAATAAATCTGGATATTGACGATAAAAAGCAATTAGTGGTCGTAAATTATTTACTTGCGCAGCTAGTCGCTCTTCTGACAATCCCTGTTTTGTTAAGTTACCTTTCGATGAAGATAATTCTAAAATACTTTGTAAACTCATTTTTTTTCTCCATCTTCCCCTTGATAAATTACTTTATCAGTTGCTTGGTCTTTTAAAATTGCATTTTGGTACTCAATAATATCTTCGTCGGTAACAAGAGGCGCATCTAAACCTTGTGCTTTCGCCTCTTCCTTGGCACGCTTCATTTCTTCAGCATGTTCTCTATTCTTAATATAGTTTTCTATCTGTTGAGCAAGAGCAGTATCACCATATACTAAACTACGATTATATTCTTTTAAATCACGAATAACTTTATCAATAATATCATAATCAACACTAATATCATATTTGGGTATTTCTCCGCCAACACGCTCACAATAGGCTACCATAGTACCTACGCAATCTACAAAGTCCGCCTCTTGTTCTTTCTTTTGTGCGGCTGTGAATTTTGCTGATTTACGCATAGCTTCATATGCGCGTGATAACTTATTAAAACCATCTACATCACCTATGTCAATCGCTTGATTCATTTTTAAGTTAGTTTTGCAAATAAGTTTTAAAGTACCAATAGTATCAGCATCACTAATATCAAATGACTCACACATTTCATTATAAAATTTTTCTAATTCAACCCATTCACCAGGTTTATATGTTGGACCCCATTTAGTTGCAAGAAAAAGTTTATCTTCAGATGTTAATTCTGCGCCGGGGTCAATAAAATCAGCTACTACTTGGGGCGCGACTCCAGGTACTTCGAGCGGATTAGCCCCCATCATGGCCCTCATAGCTTGCTCATCCAAACTATCAGCTTGCATTTCCGCACTCATCATAGTTTTGTATTGAGCTTCACCAATCAAGCCCGCCTCATATTGTTGCTTTAATGCAGCATCTTTTAATGCCACTTCAGGATGTTCTTCTAAAAATTTTTTTCTCTCTTCTTCCTCTTTTTCTATAAACTTTTCTGTATCTGCCCAAGTGTATTTAGTATATTGTCCTAATCTAGTTTTTGATAGATATTTACCAAATACAGAACCCATTTTTTTTGGGTCTTTAGCATATGCCGCATCACGCAATTTATTCCATTCAGATGGAATATAAGGGACATCCGCATCTTCTAAAATCCATAAAAAACTATCTGGATTAAATGGGTCTACATGAAGAGTAATACATTTTTTACACATGTCCATATATGACCCATCACTTTTCCTTTTGTAGAAATTTGATACATCTAATGTTTTATTACATTTAGGACAATATTTCCCTTCTCCTACCGCCATTCTTATTCAACTCCTTTATTCTTTTCTCTTTTAAGTCATAGCTTCAGTAGAATCATATCCATATTGTTGATGTATTTTAATATGACAGTTTTGACACAATGTAATACCATTAGATACTTCATATCTTAATTTTGGATAATGATGCCATGAATAGATATGATGAGCATTTATTTTTTCTTTACTTCCACATTTGACGCATTTATAGTTATCTTTTTTATACACTTTTAAACGCCAATCTTTATATTCAGTAGAGTCATGCCTATCATTAATTTTAGAAGTACCGCCTTTCCAGTTCCAATGATTTTCTCCTTTAGGCATATGTCTATCTTTATTATAACATTCAACACTACAATATTTATCTTCTGAAGCTTTCGCAATAAAAATTTTTTGACAGGTTGGACATTTTCGATTTTTATTTTTAATACTATGTGAAATATTATAGCACTCTCTTGAACAAAAACGATTACTATTTTGTTTTAAACCTTTAAAAGTTTTTCCGCATACTTCACATATATATTGTTTTGTATTGCGAGAATGAAAAATAGAATAGCATTGTCGACAGCAAAAATTATGTTTAGATAACTTACTTTCATATTTTTCAAATTGCGTATTACAATTATCACATTTAATTGTTACTTTTGGCATAATTTTCTCTCCTTTATTTTCTTTAACCTAAATTAAAAGAAGCTTAATAGAAAGTGCTATTTTTTTTTGTCCACACCTTTTACATATCTTGTGATGCTCGCGCAGCTTTTTCTTCTGCTGTAAGTCTATGTTGATTAGGCTTTTTATTACGACAACACTTGCATATGCTATAAAAATTATCTTTACTTGTTTTATTTTTTGAAAAGAATCTGTTATGAGCTAATTTAATTTGTCCACATCTTGAACATTTTTTCCATTTACCATATTCTACATTTGTATAATACCAAGTTAAAATATCATTACTTTCTCTTTCTGCTAACATTTTAGGTATTTTATTTCTCCATAATGATGAGATATACTCTACTGAATGTTTAATACCGAAATCCCGCTCTAATAATTGTTGTATCTCAATATTTTGTTTACCATCAATTTTATAAATCAACAAATCATAATATAATGGATAGTCATCCCGCAAAGTCCGCTCTATCAAATCATCCAATGATTCCATTAGATAATAAGAATCTCCATAGAATTTACCCCAAGCCTCTTCCTTAATGTGCGAATAGTTACACAATAGAGCAGATACATGACTTGGATAAATTAAAGAAATTAGACCATTGCTTTTTACATTTCCATCTTCATCTATTGTATAAGTTTCATCAAGGTCCATCTCGCTGAAAGATTTAATTGCATTCATCATATACATAGGCGGATGATATGCATTTTTAATTACATACTGGTCTTGACACATTTCTATTACTTGTTTCTTTAATAAATATTTTTTTCGACCAGTTGCCTTTTTTGCTTGTTCTTTTACTTTTTCAATTTCTTCAACCAATTCTTTTAATGCAGGTATTTCCGCAATATCTTTTGGTGTGATTTGAACTTTTGGTGTAAATATAATATTTTTGTCATTTGCAATCATATTATATATACCATCTTCGCCATTCTCTAGTTTTCCAACTAGACCTTGAAACGATGTTTCACGCTTATTAACAGTAACCATTCTATTATCTGTAAGAATTTTTTTCTGTTTTCTTTCTTCTTTGTCCATTGCAAAAATTATATAATCACTTAAAATTTCTAAATACTTTGGTGTTAATCGTTCAGGAGGCGTCTGTTCTACAATTTTTTTAACTAATTCATTACGCTCTTCGGGAGTTTCTAATTTATAGTCAAGCTTAAGCGGCGCTTCAGCGTCCCCAGCCGCAGATAATTCTGAAATTTTTTCTTTTAATATTTCATCATCTGCCGCACTCCCGCTCTCAAAATCTTCTTCATCTTCAAGCGTAGTATTTAATAAATCTGCCATAGAAGGTCTCCTTTCATATTCTTGTCTTAATTATATCAAAAATTTTGCAGTTGGTCAAATTTTGCTAAGGGTTGAATTTTCAAAAATTTTTTGATATAATTATTATAGAATAGATAAAAAGGAAAATAAAGAATAAATTAAAAAAATAATAAATATTATTAGTTTTAATTATTTTGATAATAATTATAAATATATAGAACTCCGCCAATAGAAAAAGATAAGGCGGCAATTAAATAATTAGGGAGGATAAATAATGTATCAATTAAAGCCCGCAAAGGAATTATATGAAATAACAATGGATTATAGTGCGGAAGAATTTTGGGAAACGCTGATGTCACAATTTGAAGAAGTAGCAGCCGCACACCAACAATTTGCTTATGTTAGACTATTGGCTAATGTATGTATAGATATGAATGTAGAAGCTACACTTGAAAAGGCGGGGTATGATGTTGAATTTATTGAGTATGACCCCGATGAAGATATGTATACTTTACAGGTCTTTTGGGATAGTGTGGCGGTGACTGGGCAGGGTGTCCGCAGTCAATTAAAGAGAAAAATAACAAAGGATGATTGGGATGAAGATGAAGATGATGATGAGTATTGTTGATAGGCGGTTTTGATAAAAATATATAATATTTATATTAAATTATTATGTTGGGAGAAAATAAAAAATGAATGATTGTAAAACAGCGTATGTCGATATAGGCGTATGGATGGTAATTTTTCTTTTGGGTTTTGTGAAAAAATATATTGAGAATATTATCCTAAATTTAATAAGATATTATAAAATAATAAAAACTATTGAGATTGATAAAGGGTGGTTGGTGGCTTTTGATAATGAAATAAATGCTGTTAATTTTAATATTAATGTAAAGACTACTATTGAAATACAAGGGGTGGGCGGATAGTAGAATATAATAAAGTATAAAAAGAAAAAATATATGTAATAATTGTTGAATATTTTTACTTTTGAAATAAATTTGGAGATAAAAATAATATCGTCTTTCTATTTCAAAATAAATTTGGAGACAGAGAGTGCGTGGCAAAGAGTATTTAACAAATCAAAAAAAATTTTTTCCCATAACTACCCCCCCATTATTGCTAGGCGCGTTCACTGCCATTGTGCGCCGAACCCACGATAGAACATGCGTTCGGCTATTCTGCGTTCGAACAGGTGTTCAGCTATGTGTTCCATCTATTCCTAAATGTTTCACGTGAAACATTGAACACATATTCATTCGAACATACGTTTGTTATCTCACTAAAAACATAAGTACAAGATGTGGGGTATGAAATAACGAACGCACGTTTGTTATTTCATACCCCCATTAAAATTTTTCTAAAAATCTCAAATTTTTCATAAAAAAGTGTTGACAATTCTTTATTATGATGTTATAATGTTTACATAAGGTAAAGAAAACAAAACATACTAATAAAGAGAGGTAAACATTATGAAAAATATGATTATTAAATTAGGCACAACAGTAATTGCACAAAAAACATTATCACTAGAAGAAATCCGTGAATATCAGAACGCTGGTTTTGTATGTATACCGAGTAAATAAAAACTAAACATACTGTGTCATAATAATACAATCAAGAGATAGAAAGGCGGTGCTTATGAACAAAATAATATCTACATCTTATAAAATTTTAACAAAAGAAGAAGTTATGAAAAGATTAAATAACCATAGTATACAATGTATACGAGAATCTAAAACAAATAATATAAGCATTATCATTTATGGTAATTATATTGTAAAATTTATCAATAATACTTGACAAATAATTATAATTGTATTACAATATAAATAATAAAAAGAAAGGATAAGAAACTATGTTAAATAACAAAAGAACAAATAAAAAAATAATAATTACTAATATAACATCATGGATTATTGCTATTCTATGGATAATAGCTATATATCTAGGTATATATACTTTTGTTACAAATACACAAAAAACAGCACCAAGGACTATATCAGTATTAAAACAAGAGTCTACAATACCAGAAAAAGAATATACTGTAAAAGGTAAAGTTATTTATACTGATGGTGATTTATTCACACTTGCCACTGCTGACGGTAATGAATGGAAATGTTGTGCTGAAGGCTACTCTGTTAACGATATAGTAGAGATAACATTCAACAATAATAAAACTGCTAATATCTATGATGATAATATTATAAAATTATATAAACTTAATAACTAATTATTGTTTTAATGATTAAATACAGTTTCAAGAGATAAGATAATTGGCGGTGACTGCCACCGCTAAATACTCTAATTACTTAATAACAAGACATACAGATATATTATAACATAAACATTAATAGCTTGTCAATATACAAAGTGCACAGCATCTCATACAAAGGTTTGTGCACTTTTACTATGTACCAAGTGTTGACATACCATACATAATGTGCTATAATGTATACATAGTAAAGAAAGAGAGGTGTATAAGTATGGTAGATATTGATAAGGTGTTAGAGATGATAGACAATGGCGCAAGCCTTGAAGAGATTGATGCTTATTTACTCTCTTGTGGATGCTAATCAGTATCCACAAAAAACTTCAAAAAAAGTATTGACAAATAGAGTTATAAATAGTATAATAATTATAGTAAATGAAAGAGAGGTAATAATTATGAAAACAGTATTGATTAAGTATGAAACAATCTCTCCTGTAGTATTGGCAAACAAGATAGAGCATGTTTTTGCTTGTATGACTATATACAGAGAGGTTGACGAAGACACCTTTGAGTTAAGCGTGTTTGATTGCACAGACCTTGCAATGCTTGAGAACTTATTAGCTGAGTATGTATAATACTCAGTTAATAATACCCTGGGCGGTGCGCGGTCGTAGCGCACCGCTTTTATTATATCATAGACTTAGACGAATTGTCAAGAGGAAAATGAAAAAAAGTTGCACAAATTTTCTATCCTAAAACCGCGAAAATTTGTGCAACTTTTTTTTCATTTTGGGGTTGACTTTTGGGCGGGGGCATGGTATACTATGTATAGAAGTTAAGCAAAGGATAACAAATGAGATTGAAAACAATTTGAAAAAACTTCAAAAAAAAGTGTTGACAAACTTCACATTTAGTGCTATAATAAATATAGAAGTTAAGCAAAGGATAACAAATGAGATTGAGAACAATTTGAAAAAACTTCAAAAAAAGTGTTGACAAACACAAACAAACATGATATAATAAATATAGAAATTAAGAAAAGAGAGGTAAAAAATTATGATGAACACTTATGAAATTACAATGGTAACAAAGGCAACTGCACACGACTACTTCAATGGTGCTTACAATTACGAGAGCGATGTTGTAAGAGTCAAAGCTGATAACAAAGACCAGGCAAAAGAAATTGCCACAAAAGAAAATGCTGATTTTGTAGTAGTTAGAGTCGAAGATGTAAAAGAGATTGAGGCAAGAGAAAAAGCAGTTGCAAATGCTATCGCAAAAGACAAAGAGAGAAAAGCAAAAGCACAGGCAACTAGAAAAGCCAACGAAGAAAAAAAGGCTTGCGAAATGGGTATGACGATAGAAGAATATAGAAAATATAAAGCAATCATGAGTCGTAAGACAAAAGCAGAAAATGAAATTGCAAAAATGCAACAACAGATTTACTACGCACAGAAAAAAATTGCTGAGTATGAAAAAGAAATTGCAAACATGACAAAATAAAAATAAACGAACGCTTGTTCCCACGAACGAGCGTTCGGCTCCGAAAAATTATACCACATAGCACTCTGGTTTGTCAAGAGAAAAATGAAAAAAAGTTGCACAAAAAACTATTTCCTCAAACTGTAATTTTTGTGCAATTTTTTTGTTGACAAAATATAGTTTGTATGATATACTATGTATAGAAGTTAAGCAAAGGATAACAAATGAGATTGAGAACAATTTGAAAAAACTTCAAAAAAAGTGTTGACAAACACAAACAAACATGATATAATAAATATAGAAATTAAGAAAAGAGAGGTAAAAAATTATGATGAACACTTATGAAATTACAATGGTAACAAAGGCAACTGCACACGACTACTTCAATGGTGCTTACAATTACGAGAGCGATGTTGTAAGAGTCAAAGCTGATAACAAAGACCAGGCAAAAGAAATTGCCACAAAAGAAAATGCTGATTTTGTAGTAGTTAGAGTCGAAGATGTAAAAGAGATTGAGGCAAGAGAAAAAGCAGTTGCAAATGCTATCGCAAAAGACAAAGAGAGAAAAGCAAAAGCACAGGCAACTAGAAAAGCCAACGAAGAAAAAAAGGCTTGCGAAATGGGTATGACGATAGAAGAATATAGAAAATATAAAGCAATCATGAGTCGTAAGACAAAAGCAGAAAATGAAATTGCAAAAATGCAACAACAGATTTACTACGCACAGAAAAAAATTGCTGAGTATGAAAAAGAAATTGCAAACATGACAAAATAAAAATAAACGAACGCTTGTTCCCACGAACGAGCGTTCGGCTCCGAAAAATTATACCACATAGCACTCTGGTTTGTCAAGAGAAAAATGAAAAAAAGTTGCACAAAAAACTATTTCCTCAAACTGTAATTTTTGTGCAATTTTTTTGTTGACAAAATATAGTTTGTATGATATACTATGTATAGAAGTTAAGCAAAGGATAACAAATGAGATTGAGAACAATTTGAAAAAACTTCAAAAAAAGTGTTGACAAACACAAACAAACATGATATAATAAATACATAATAAAGAAAAGAGAGGTACAAAAATATGAGAGAATTAAAAGAAATTATTGCAGAGATTAAGGAAGTAGAGAAAAGAGTGATATACTTAA
>Ga0326513_10000087_pt1 | contig 67743 bp, 55 predicted proteins | sample 2_2465_0518_D_FD_203654 | JGI IMG/M metagenome (GOLD analysis project Ga0326513, IMG submission 203654) | Bovine rumen microbial communities from UC Davis, California, United States - 2_2465_0518 | ecosystem: Host-associated > Mammals > Digestive system > Stomach > Rumen | place: USA...
GCTTTGCGACCCATGGTCCCGTCGGCAACGCGGATGGTAGCTGTCGGCCTTGCGTGTACCTCTAAAATACACATCTGCGCGGGTCGAGTCCGCGCTGCGCGCGGCGAGAGGGTTAAGCCCGCGCCCACGAAGGAGCGACAGCGAGTGAGTGGTTGTTACCGACGCTACCGACATTTGTGATAAATGATAAACCCCCCGTGATTTTCGCAATAAGACATGGTGACCGCCCAGCGGTCACCTTTTCGTGCGAAAATGCTGTGAGAAAGGAAAATTGGTTGATTTTATCCTTGATATTTAAGTACCTACCACCCCGATTCTTCTACAGTGCAAATCTTTGGAAGGAATCGTTCTTTTGTTCGATATAAGACAGGATAACCTTTGAAATTATTTTTCCACAAGTACCGGTTTGGTTGTACGTGATGTAAGTAACCTGCGGCTAATCCGAGACCTACTAATTCGTCTACTGCCCACATCTGTTTCTGTGTACTACGAATCCACATATACATTCGGTCGTTGTAAGAAAGCATTGTCTCTATCTCTTGAGTATCTACCGAGTTATTAAGCTGAAATACTAATGAATGGATATCGTCTAAATGAGCATTGATAATATTAGGTTTTAATATACGAGTACCGATATACATTTCTACTGGAATACATAATGCTGAATCTGGTAAGGTTCCTCGTGGGTCTGTATATTGTGCAGATAAAAATAGATGGTGAACGTTATTTACAGTTAATTCCATAAATTACTCCTTTGAATTAGGATAATGTAAACTAATAAATAAAAAATAAAACTGTGGGAGCTGAAGCTCCCACCGTCCATCAATACCCAACACTTAATTAAAGATTTAATTGTGAGATTCTTTTATGAGCGTCCAAGTGTCAGATGATATTATTCTTTGTCATTGCTTTATTGTGTGAAAGCCCAATTCCCAGACTGATAGAGCGGGGTTACCCCGCTCTTACTGTTTTTAATCGTCAAACACAATCTGTTCTTCGTTGAAGTCTACAATTTTGTACGGCATACCTGCAGACTGAATTGCTATAGACGAGTATACGTTTTCGATTGGATAATCTTCAACGTATTCGCCATGGTAAATCGGGCTCGTCATAATTACATTGAAGCCATATTTTTTTGGCTTTCCTTGCACAGTAATCAAAATAGTTTTATTATGCGGATTGATGTATTGTGAGGATACTACAAATACTCCAAGTAATTTACCGAGAATTGTAAAATTTAGTAAGTTCTCGGTTTTGTCATCGAGAGTATCTATATAGAATACAAAACTGCTTTTGAATCTAAACGATTTCACAATATCTTGAAATCTCTTGGAAATCTTATCGAGACGTCGCACGTTAAACTTCCATGTTGTGTTATCTATTATGTATGTGGTCATACACTCACAACTTTCGTTTTCACCAACCAAGCAGTAGTGAAACATGCTGTCAATTTCGCGTTTACGAACATCACTGAGAGAAATCTTAGTCATATATCCTCCAAATAAAGATAAAGGGAGGCATACGCCTCCCAGTTTATTATTTCGTTTCAGCTTCAGGCTTCTTCATCTTGTAATAGTCAAACAACGCACGATGAATGTCAATGTCATTTGCATTGAATACTGTCTTCACAAGTTGAATCAACTTTGTGCGGCTAGAGAACGAACCTTCATACTCAATATACTTGTCCCACTGAACGTCGTAAGCGACCTTCTGGGACATAAGATTGCGAACGAAGTCTTTGATGAGTGCTTGCCGCACATTCTCGCAGACAATCTTGAACTCGATAACCTCGTCATCAGTCTTAGAATCCATTGGATTCGTTTGAACTCCTCCGAAGATTCTTCCGAGATGCTGATTCTGCTCTTCCATGAACTTCTGGAAGTTTGGACTTGCGAATTGCGGAGCTTGTTGCCACGGATTTACACCTAAGTTTCCAATTTGAAAGCAAAACTTCGGTGTTGTCAACATGTAATTCATAAGTGTCATCCGCAATTCATCCAAGTTGAACGCCGAGTTGACTTTTGCGCCGTTTGTTGTGTAATTGGACGTTGTTAATACGACCGAACCGCACATCATTTTTGGAAGTGATGTGTTACACTCGGACTGAAGTATTTGATATACATCATCCTTAATCTTCAGCAACTTAATCAATCCTTCTTCAGTCGGCATATTCGTATTCGTGTCGAAGAAACTTTGACAATCGCCAGCATTACATTTTGTAAGAGCAATTACGAGATGCTTTCTAAGACCAGCAAACCTCAAGAACGACTGTTTGACGTATCTGTTAAAATACGTCGACCATTTGTCTTTATCTGCAAGCATCGTAGATGCGTCAATGCAAAACAACACAGTCGTTGCTTTGTCGAGAAGTTCGATAAACTCGTTCTCGAATTTATCGTTAGGTACAAGCGTGTCGAGACCTGGTGTATCAATAAACGCCAAGTTATACGGTCCTTCGTATTGATGGATCGAAGTTGTTCCCTCATCATTATCATCTGTACGAATACGTGCAGCAGTATCGCGCCCAATGAGTGAGTTAATTAATGCACTCTTGCCTGAGTTTGAAAGTCCACATACGAATACCTGTTCTTTGTAAGCCATCATATATGTCTCCTTAAAATAGAATAGTAGATTACAACGTAATCTCAATAGTATTATGTATATTGAAAAAAAACAGATACCGGGAGCCGAAGCTCCCAGTACGTTTATTTATATACGAATACCATACAGCTCAGGCTTGTCGTAAATCAAATGCCATTTTTTCGGGTTGAAAAGACATATCGGATTACATATCTTACCGAGCCGAACTTTGTTACAATGATGATATCCAAAGAACGGTGGCATCAACGGAACGCAATCGTTTACATGGACATACTGACGAATCGTTCCGCAGCAAGACTTCACATACTTAACAGTCTTCCGCCCGAAGAACGGTTTGGGTGCACCAAACGTCACTACGTCTGGCTTAATACCATAAGTAAAATTGATATCTTCGGCACAAATTAATGCAACTGCGCCACCATAGCTATGACCATCAATCTCAATTTTGTATTTTTCGTTGTACTTTTCGAACTCTTTGAAAAGAGCGTCCAAGATAACTCCTCTCGCAGAATGGTAAGCCTCAGCCCACCCACTTGCAACCAGCATTTTAACCTTATCCCTCAGGTAATAATTAAACCTGAAGATAAAGTTATTCTTCCAGTCGGTCTTTGAGTCTGAATATTTGAAGACTAAGTGAATAATCTTCTCATGTTCATCGACGTAAATCTTCCAATCTACGTCATCGCCTGTCGTAGTATAATCACCACTCCAGATGAGTCTGAATATTTTATCAGGTGTCATTTTACTCTCCTTAGTAATTTGATATCGGTTGGTCACCATGTCCCCAAACGGTTGTACCTTTTTTGTATGTGCCTTGGGAATATGCTTTGAGAATATCCGGAATCTTCACAGGTTTCATACCCCAGATTTTCGGATACACGTCGATATGATTCTTTGCATTAATTCCCCAGTAAGAACCCGAACCATGAATATGCCCGTGGATATTTATCCATGAACCAAGTTTATTCTTGTCCAAGTCATACGGGTAATGTGAGAAAACCCAGTTATTAGCCTGACTGAAAATCTCTCCTTCGCTCACGTAAATAAATCCGCAAGCGTAGTAGAACTCAGTAGGCATAGTGTCGTTGTTGCCCTTAATCATAATCTTGATTCCAGGCATCTCTTGGATTGTACGTTTGAACTTAATTTGAACGTCAGGACATTTAGTTATTTCGGCTTCACCCATATCGCCGAGAAAAAGAAAAACATCGTTGCGTTTTACATACTGCTTGTGCATCTCAAGCATAAGCTGAGAATCACGCGCAGCTTTTTCTTTCAATTCAGGAGGATAGTTAAGATTCCAATAACGACATTCTTTGAATAGATGATAATCTGTACTTACCCACGGATTACAAGATTCTATAAGCTGAAGAGCAGTATCCAAATCTATTCGAGATTTACCAAGCACTTGAGTAATCAATGTGTTTGGATTTATCCCACTATCTTCACAGCTAACTTTAGGTTTTTCTTTATAACCTTTTGGAACTTTTATCGAGTTAAGTCCCGAGTTAAAACTCTCAAACATATTATACCTCAGTAAACTTTACTGAGGTGTTTTCAACAAAAATAACCGCTTCCGTTTTCTATGGAAGCGGTTATCTGTTAAATGACAGTAATCGCATCAGGATCATTCATCATTCTGTCAAATTCATCAAACGTTGCGTTAAGCCCCAAATGATATTCACGCTTTCCATCAGGACGTTGAACTATTTTTGTTTGACTCTTTTCTTGAAACCGTTTAGGTCCAATCGCAAATATTAACTGATTACAAAGGTCGTCACCAATAGTATCATGAAGAATTGAGTTTTGCGCTATATACATAGTAATATCCTTCTAGTAATAATTCTTTCATTGCCATTTACTAGTATGGCGATTGGGATTAAGCTCTCATACGAGTGCTTTCATAATAATGATATATAAATTATCTGGTCGCATATGCGACCAGATATTTTTTTATGATGCAGGTACAAAAACGATATTCTTGGCAACTCCCTTAAACTCAGGGTCTTCCCAAGCACAATCTTTGATGAGTTTAATCATATAGTTGAAAGGAGAATAATCCATATCGACAATCTCGATGTAGTTGAACTTCTCCTGAGCTTGCATAACTTTAATCTTCTCAGCTTCCTTAACCCTATCGACTGCGAGAATCTTATGATGCTTATTTTCATGGGATTTAATCTCGACAATCAAGTTAAAGTTTGGAAGATAATAGTCAGGGATGTACAGATGCGTGGTTCCTTCATACATATACTCGAATGTCTCAGGACACCGCATGATTTCTGTTGATTCCCAACCGTATACTTTGTCAAGCAATCTTAAGAAATCTGCTTCGTAGCTTCCCATGTATGGTACACTACCACCGTCTGGGAAAGCATACTGTCCTGAAATGCTACGACCTTCTTCCATCTTCTCTTGCATCTTCGGGTCGTTTAGTAAATGCTCTTTGCCGTATTTTGCGACCATACGACGTTTTGCTTCCTGAACGTACTTCATTCTACACTCTGGCGAACAGAATCGTTTATATCGTTCTGCTTCTTCGTCCCAATCAGTATGCTTAATTCTACACATAACACACAATCCATAAGACTTATGATTGCGCACATTGAAGCAATACTGAGCAGGGCTCATACCTTCAGGGAGTTCATCTCCGTGGTTTTTCAATATATGAGAATACAATGCGTTTTTACCTATGTATGGACGCCCGCACACAGGGCATTTTACAACTTTTTCTTTTTTCGCAGTTTGTGCGATATCTCTTGCAGATTCCATAGCAACTTCGCCGAAGAAATCTGCTGTTTCAAAAACGATACTCATGTTATTATAATTCCTCCAAAATCACTATAAAAATCGAGATTAACAAGAAACTAACAGCGATTACCGCCTTGTTTTTACGGTAATCAAGGAGGTACATCGTGTCTGAAACTTTGATTTGCGATTACTCATTTGAGTTTGGTAAATACAAAGATATGAACGAAATGCTCGACAATAATAACTTCCGATATAAGCTAAATGCTTTGATGAATCTGATGCAGACAAGACCGGGACAGGTTTGTGATAATCCGAAGATGGGTATTGATATGGATAAATTACAATTCTCTGAAGGAATGGAAATTGGTAACATGAGGAGTTACATCCAGCAGCAGATAATGAATCAAGCAAATACTTATATCGAGCCAGGATTTGTCGAGGAAATCGAAATAACCTCTGTACCTATCACAAATGGTGAAGCGGGTGCTGGAGCTATGGAAGTACAGTTTAGAATGGCTCTCAAAGGTGAAGTTGGCGTTGTAATAACGTCAATAAAATCGGAGAGAAAGCTCGTTTTCAAAACTGTAGAGTTTGATAAACAACCTTTCAGGTTATAATTTATAAAGGAGCCAGTTTATGGATAAGGATTATGATGCAAGACGTAATATGCAGCGTTACGTCGACACCACAAGCGAGGAAATCGCTAGGACGCAAGAACAGCCGCTGAGAGAACGTTTCAAAACGTTCAAATCTCCTGTGAAGAACGAGCAGGAACGTGAGCAGATGTATGCTGATGTATCACATGCAGTGTCGCAGTTTGCTCAGAGTAATATGCCTTCTTCGGTAGCGAATGAAGCGGCTACTGCTACGCCGAAGGAACGCAAAGCTACACTCGACAAACAGAGAGGAATTATCAAACGTATGCGTGCAGAACATGGTCTGGAAAATAAATCAGAACGTAGACCTGCACAAGGTGTTGTAAACGGTGAAGCTGGAAAAGGATTTTATCCCCTTCCAACAGAAGCTGAAGTCACCGGTCATCGTGAAGAAGCACGTGTTGTTCAGCATAATAATAGAAAACCACTTCCAATGGAACAACGGCTTATCGACGCCGGAAAGCAAGAGTTTGCTACTCTCGGTAGCGAAGTTTCAAAACCTGATTACGGGGAATACAATTCGATAACGGAGTCTGAAGCTAAGCAAGGCAAGTTCGGTTTTGAGAAATCTGCCCAGCAGTCAAAGAATCCGCTTGGGTTGTACGACCCAGATTTCGAAGAAGAAAACGAATCTAATCTATAAGGAGTTTAAGTTATGGAAGAACGCAAAATTCCGCCTATGGTCAATATGGACCCTAGTCACCCGTCAGCAGCGCCTTCAATTACAATCGAAGAGCGTACTAACGCTGAACTGGAAGCACTTGGTGCTACAAAGCGCAATGATGCTGCACCCGCAATCCCGCAGGTTCAGAAGTCTAAAAACGATGGGGTTCCTGGGAAGTTTACACTTCCACAGTTTGCAAATGAACCTATCCATCGTGGCGAGCAGGAAACTATGGTTCCTCCGCCTACACCGGTAAATCCGAAGTTTGCCGAAAACACAATCCCTGCGGAGAAGAAAGAAATGAATCTCGAAGCACCTACATCTATCGCTGCTCCTGTTATACAAGAACAGAAAGCGCCGGAAGTTATGGGAGTAGACATTGCTCCAGTTCCAAATATTACTGAAGCCGTCGAAACTCAGCGCAAGCTTGACCATCCTGAGTTGCAGGAAAATCCTGACGATAATCTCAAGCCTGCGAAGAAAGTCATCGTTCCTGAAGGACATAACGAACCGCTTCCTGAGCCGCCTGAAACTTCTGAAATGGAACGTTCTGCAGAAACAGTCGCTGTTGAAATGCCGAAACCGGAAGTTGCCACAACAAAAGAACCGCTTACTCAGCCTGAACCGCAGGATGCTGCAGAAGCTCTCGAAGATGCAAAGAAAGCTGTGCTTGCTGAGCGCAAGAACGTCGTGATTCCGAACGAATACGAGGATGCTGACCCTGAAGCATCTCGCGAAGCGCCGCACGTGCAGGAAGTTGAGGATACAACTCACGATAGCATTACTCCGAAAGAGTCCGACGCTGTCGATTCTGATGGTGCTCCTATTCAGGGCGACGTTCCTTCAGACCTTCCTGAAGAGAAGATTGTAACTGGTCTTACCGACGACGAAATGCGGGACAAGTTCATCAAAGAGAATGATGAGATGGAGAAAAATTATCCTATCGCCACAACACCCCGCAAGTACACAACTGCGAAAGAAATTCATGAGTTTGTCGACGAGACAACTACTCATTTCCGCATTATCGAAGGCAATCCGTCGATGAAACCAAAGCGCAAGATTGACCCGAAAGCACAGAACGTTACCATCATCAAGAATGATGAAGCTCACAGCTCCGATTTCTCACTCCGCTTTACACGTGCGCAGATGAACGTTCTCAGCGGCGAACGTAAAGTCATGGTCGTTGCAACACAGTCCGGTTACTCGGTTATGTGTTCAGCCATGAACAGCCGCGAAATCCGTGCATTCGGTCGTGACCAGCGTTCTCAGGACGATATGAACAGAACGTACAACGCAAACATGGCAATTGTGTCTGCAGTGTTCGCAAAGCTTTCGGACTTCTCTTGTGGTCCGATGACGTTCAACCAATTCATCGAGAATACGGCATATCCTGATTTGCAGACACTTATCTTCGGTATTTATCAGGCAACCTATCCGATTGCTAACAACTTCAACCTCATGTGTACTTACTGCAACCGCAGCTTCAGCGTACCGATTGGAAATGCATCACTTGCATGTGTTCCTGCTGGTGAAGTTGAGCAGCAGTATATCAAAGACGTATTGTATGGTGCGGCTGACCCTCGTGAGCTTATCAAAAAGTCAAAGAGGTACACCGGCTTCGAATACTTCTATGAAAATAACACGAAATGTTTGCGTATTCGCACACCGTCCATCTTGGAGTTCTACAAACGCGCCTATCAGGGCAAGCGCGAGGACATCATAGACGAGTATCAGAACGATATGTACTACGCAGGTTACTGTCGTAGTTACGGTATTGCAGATATCGAGGAGTTCAACCGCTCTGGAAATCTGACGTACATCCACTCTGAGAAAATTGAAGACATTGACCGCGCAATCGCCGAGATGAATCCGTATGAGAAAGAAGCATTTGAGCGCACGATTCTGAATTACATCAACAAGTATTCAGTTTCGTACCAGATTCCTGCTGTACGTTGCCCGCACTGTAAGAAGATTATGCTTCAGCGTGAAATTAACATGAAAACGCTTTTTTTCGAAGCCAAGGCCCAAAGGGGGTTATAAGAGACAAATCTGGAAAGCTCGTCAGCACAGATGTAGATATCGAGGAATCGGAATACATGTTGCAGCTGCTTGAGCTTTTTGGAAACAGCATATCTCTTACCGAGCTAGAAGAAATGGATTTGCCCTTACTGTCTTCTCGTATTGAGGCTCGAATTAGGCAAATTGGCAAACGCGAAGAAGCCCAAGCCAAAGCACGAGAAGCAGCTAAACGTGCTTCCAAAAGGTAATACTACACTTAAGGAGTCCTACAAATGGATAAAATGAAATTTCTTCTGGACTTGTCGAACCTTGGCGATGACCAGAAAGCAAATGATGAAAACTTCAAGGCGATGATGCAGCATGATAGCTTCATCAACGCAGTGTACGACCATGTAAACGGTATCAATGATTCTGAAACTGGTGGTGCTGCTACAGTACAGCCAGTCGATTTCAGAAATCTTGAAACACCACCAGAGGTTATCTACTTCAAACCTGCTCAGAATCTGGACATTCCTGAGGAAAAGCAGGCTAAAAAGTTCGGCGGTTGTGTACCATCGACTTATAGCTTCGACGATACTGTTGGAGACGAGGAGATTCACTTCGGGTACGACAAAAAAGCACACATGTATACGTACACACATACACATCGTGCTTAGCACGAAATTATATTGGAGGAACTACTATGGCATTTCTCTTTAACAGAGGAGAATATAGCAACGTTATCGGAACGAATAAACTGAGACGTGAGGCTGCAAAAGCTCTCAAGTTTGAGTCTCAGGCGTTTGCAAAAACGCTCGGTCCGTACGGTGAAAACACCATCATTGAGTCTCAGACACTCAATCACAAAATCACAAAAGACGGTTTTGAAGTCTATAAAAACGTAGTTATCTACAATAAGATTGGTCGAGTTATTGCCCGTCTTATTCAGAAGATTTCTGGTACGTTGAACGAAAACGTCGGCGACGGAACTACGTCATCTGTGGTTGTGGCAAAAGAAATGTACCAGCTGCGCAAAATCATCAAAAAATACAAAATTACGCCGAAGCTCTTCACTCTTATTTTGGAAGAAGTAAGTGCTTGGCTGATTTCACGCATGAAGGTTAATGCATTCGATGTAACAACGCTGTCTGAGGATATAAAGGCTCTCGCAGACCGCACTGACCTCGACAAACTCCGCGATACTCGTTTTCATGAAGTTGTCAAGAACTTGGCCGCTATCTCGCTTAACAACGACTATGAGAAAGGTCAGCTCATTGCCGACATTTTCTCACAGCTTGAAGAGCCTGGAAATGGTTACATCAACGTCGACCGCTCGAATACTGAGCTTACACATTATGACAAAGACCGTGGTTTTGAAATCTTCCGTGGCGCAATTGACCCTGAACTTACTCCAGGAGGCACCATTGAATGGCGTAAGCCGAAGATTCTTCTTGTTAAGGGTCAGCTGGCAACGAACGATATCGCCTGCGTCGAGAAGGTTGTAAACTTCGTTATCGGAACGCTAGGTCAGCCACTTGTCATTATTGCTGGCGGATTCAGTCAGGCTCTTACGCAGACAATCCTTCAGTCGGCGATGGTGTATCGCGAACAGAAAAAGACAGCGTTTCCGCTGCTTGCAATCGAAGTTGATAATACTTCAGATGCAGGTTTCGAGAACTTCAAAGACGTTGAGGCGAACGTGTGTGCTACAATCATTGACACACAATATGGTAAACCGTTCCCGAACGAAAAAGAACCGGAAATGTACATCAAGTACCTTGGTGAAGCTGAGCTTGTACGCTGTAAAGGCGTTTACTGGACTCGTATTCTCGGCGGCAAACGTTCAGCCACTCGTGTTGAAGCACGTCTCGCTGCTATTGACCAAGAAATCGCTCGCTTGAAGTCTGAGCCGGAAGTTGACCATTATCATGCTATCTTCAAGCTCAACAAACGTCGTGCTTGTTTGCTCAATGACATGATTACGCTCAACATTGGCGGCAAAACACCTGAAGAAAAAGAAACCGATGCGTTCCTTTTCGACGACGCTGTGCGTGGATGCAAGTCGGCAATCAACAACGGTATCTGTCGTGGTGGAAACCTTGAGGTTGCACGTATGTGCTATGAAATCCTCAATAATCTCAACCCGATGGTTGACGTTCTGAAAGACGAGGAACTTCCTGTACTGGTTGACTTGTGTATGAAGAAAATCCAGTCGTTCGGTATCAGTGAGAATAAGATGAAAGCAATCGTTATTGATATGCTTCGTGGTCTCATGGATGCATACACGAGAGCGTTCGCAATTATCGTGAACAATAAGTTTCACGACCGCAGAAAATCAATCAAAATTGCAAGAAAGTGTGTTGCTGAAAACCAGGTGTACAATCTCGTCGACGGTACATACGAATCTTACGATAGCAACCCGGATTCCTTCAGCTTCAACGGCGGATTTAAGATTGGTAACAAGGTTATCAACTCGGTTGACACAGACATCAATATCTTGAAGACATCAGTGTCTATCCTCAACTTGGTGATTACCAGCAACCAATTCATCCGCTTCCCGAAGCGTGAGGAAATGCTTAAGAACATGTAAAACGTCCTACTGTTACTTTCGTGGATTTTCCGCAAAAAATAAGACCTGGCGGGTTCCCGCCAGGCACTTTTCTTTTTTGGAAATCCTTTTAGATTAAGCTACTCTCTTATAAGCCTTGATTGTAGCCAATCTTATAACGCGCTCGACGCGCATTGCAAAATCGAAGAATATTTTTGATTCATACGCTTTTCCTTTGAACTTCCCGCCATGCCCGCCATGACAAAGAACATTGAAGTTCTCGTTGACAGGATTGAATGTGTTCACCGTAAGGCTTAACGCTCCAATTGCATTTGTCGGAACGTTTCTGAAGAGAACTGTTACGACGGGAAACTGCCCGTCAGCTCTCTTAACACTCAAAGCGAAACGAGCATCGTCAAAGACATACTCTCCAATCTTTTCCTCAATGAGGTCACTGAGGGTTTCCAAATAGTAGTTACGAATATTCCCACCCATTCGTATACTCCTTAAAAAGAAATTTCGTAGATATCCCCAATCTACACCATAATCATGTATATTTGGATATTTTCCATCTACGATTATGTGAATGTATTACAGTAAATAAAAAATAACTGCCCGCATTGTGCGGGCAGTATTGTGTTACCTGTAGAGTCTCATCTTCTCGTTGATTGAAATCAAACGGTTATTTATTGCGATGAGTTCGTTGTACTTTTCTTTGTAAGGAACGTATCCGTCTTTTGTAGACTTACGCCACATGATGTGGTTTACATCCTTCTCCAAAGCCAAGTTCCAGTAGAACTCACCGAGAGTCATTGAAATACGCTTACACTCAGCATTTGTACTCGGTACTTCAATCGGGTACATAGACAAAGTTATCCTTGCAGGAAATTCGTCATCTGCAGCATAATGTGCAAGTTCAAACTTCCATCCGACAGGAAGCTTCGGAATACCGAAGTTTGGTGACTTGAACATGATGTATGGTGTTGATTCGCAGATAATATGTCCACCGTTTCTGTACACATGCCCATGACAACTTGCAGCTGTAGGATAACCAAGCAGATTGAGAGCTGCGACCGCTCTTGCAATGTATGGGTCGACATATACAAATTTCTCATCATCGAGAAGCTTTATATTCGCTTTACGAGCGAAGATTTCATCAATGTACTTGCCGATTCTGAGTCTATCATAGAAGTTCCTAACTGAATCAAATACAAGTACGGCTGAGACAGGATTTCCATTATTATATGACTTAGCTGCCTGTCTAGCAGCTTCACAATCGTAAATGTCTTTCATGACTTTACTCCTTTTCGATAAAATAAACCTGTCTGCAGCAATCCAGCTGCAGACAGGTTCGGGTGGGTTTTTGTTGGCTTAGTTGATTGTGCAGTTTACAGCTGCGTATTTGTTGTCAAATACAGCCATGAATCTGGTAGCATGGATAAAGGTGCAACCGTTCTTACCGACCTCGACGTCGTCAGCGTGAAATGTTGCGGAATGCGTGTAAACGCCCTGTTTTGCGAGTTCTTTGTATTCGTCAAACTTCGTCATAGTAAGACTCCTTCTCACTGTTTATCCCTTGAGTCGTGAGCCTCTCAAGGTAATTGGATTAGCTTCTCATACGAGTAGCCAATAAAATAATGTATATGCGACGATACTAGAATATACGAGACGCTCCCGGTTTCCCGGGAGCATAGAATTACAACTTTAATTCCGCACAATAACGCTTGAGTTCAGGATGCTGTTTTACATACTTACGGCAGTCTTTCTCGTAATCAATCCATTTGCCTTCAAACATCCTGCGCATGAAAGGATACTTTGTAAAACGATTTGGTGATACAAAGTTGAAGTTTCCGATGAAACTTGCAATACTCGGTACACAGTTCTTCAAAACGAATGAAACGTATGTAGAGCATACCAAATGCTGATGTGAGAAATCTAGAGGAGAAACTGATGCCAAAACATCAGCAGACTCGTGAGTTAGCTTAGATTTAATTAAGTCGAGTCCAATTTTCACATTCTGTACAACGTCGTAAGGAATCTTCTGATTCTGTACAGAATCTTGAAGAGATATCTTAATTTTCTTGTATTCTTCATCGTTTACTTGGCAGCAGTATACTGCGTAAGTTGACTGCTTCAAATCACAGCTTGCAATAATGAGATTTCCTTTACCGTTATGAATGTACTCACGTTTCACGTTGTCTGTAGTCAACCCATAAAAACCATCATCTAACATACACGACATCGTTGAATGCGTTGCGATAATATCATTATCATCAGTATCATTATCCAGATGCTTAATAAATGGTGCTAATATAGCACCAGCATGAATACCTGGTTTGTATATCGTATGTACATTGCGAATGAAAATTAGCTTCTTACCTTTTGGGAGTTCAGAAGATTTATATGCTGCCATCTCATACATGAGTTCGCTTACGCTTGGTACTTTCATATTTACCTCCAAAGTTATCGGAGTGTTTGACAAAAAATAACCTGCCCCGAAGGGCAGGTTCTGTTTATCCGTTGTTTCCTTGTACTGGAACTATAGGCATGACTCCGAGACACGTAACACAAGCAAAGTCATTGTCTGTAAAAGTATCACTATCTTTAATGATTCTAGCAAGATGCCCATAAGTATATCCGCCAACGAACGCTATGTGAGTAGCTTCATATTGACTATGAATCCTACGAAGTATTGCCTCGAATGAACTCTTGCATTTCCAAGGAACTTCGTTTACACTTTCTTTCGAGTACGTTGGAGTAACCCAACGCCTGAATGTATTTGGATTATGCCAGACTGTCAAGCAATCTTTCATTACATGTGTATGCTCAGCTGGGTTAAATAGATTCAATCCATAAGTAGCATTACCATTTACAGTACACGGCAATAAGCATGGATGAAATACTGATTTATCGACAATCATACCGTACCACATAATCTGATACGGAGGTCTGAAGCAACCGCCTTCTTCAAGCAAGTTGATTTCTTCCTCAGTCAGATATGAGATATTCTTATCGGTGAAGTATGTATTGTATCCTTCAGATACCTTAAATAGGTTATCTAAAGAATACCCAATGTACATCTGAGCAGGAGCAATCTCATAAAATCCGTTATTTCTGATGTGAATAAATACCGCCATGATACTGAATCTTTTATCCAGTTCTTTGTACATTTCATCTTTATCAGTTATACCACCGAGAACTACAGCACGTTCGTCGATATTTGCGACATCAGCAGACACTGAATGAATCATGTCTGTGATGTTTGCAATGCTTGGATTTATGTAAATCTCATCTGGAACTTTGAAGTTGAGATACCGCTCAAACATGAATCTCACACGTTCGTCAGGTTTCATTTTGAACGGGTCAACTTCTTTGATTTGAGTTTTGTAATGTAGCTCCATAGCTTTTTTCGGTTTTAATTTCGAAAGTATCTGGAGCCAGAGTTTGCGAAATATCATATGTACTCCACAAATGCCATGTATTCATCGCAGATTTGTGTTAAGTCATATTCGATTTCCTGACCAAGGGTAGGAGAACCGAAATCGTTGTCTACAATCGTAGCATTCAAGATTGTAATGATACCGCTCTCGATAACTTTTGACTTTTCAATCATTGAGCCTGTGTATGAATACTTCTGCAGGATATTCTGATAGCGCACAGATTCTTTAATCTTGCGCTCAATTGGTCTTGACAGAACGCGTTTTTCATTCATTGAAGTTACGCGTCCTGTAAATACTCTTGATAGTACAGGGAACTGCCCGCTGTCCTTCAAGAAGTGCTTTAAGAAGCACACAAGCCTTGTATATTGCTCTTTACCAACACCATCGAGGTTATCGTATCCTCCAAACGGGTTCGCGAAGTAGTTTCGAACCATTGATTCCTGAATCGTTGAAATCGGGTCGTTATTTGTAAGATACCAATTGTACTCATCAAGATTAAGTACAAACTTCTTGCGCCTGAAGATGATATTGATTGTGTCATCTGTGAAGTTATCTGAACAAATCTTCTTGAACTCGTTTGTCTTCACGGAGTTAATCTCGAACTTGTCTGCATCGCTGAAGTCTGAGTTATCAGACATCGTCGTAATCATATTGTACGAGATTGTGAAGTCTTGGTGCAATGACCAGTTTATGTGCTGCTCGATTGTAGTTGCAATGAACTTGACAACGCTCTTTTCAAACGTTGCTTTTGGCAAGATATCAATCAACAGTTTAGTCATGATGACATCGGTTAATGTGAATTTATTGGTTGACTTCATTGCCAACTTGCTCCACATTTCCTGGTCTGAATAGCTTGTACCCTTGATGATTGAGAGTGTGTAGTGATTTAATTTTCCGTAGATATTCATCTCCGGATTGTCATATGTACATACAGCAATCGTCTCTTTCATCAATGCTAGCAAGAACTGAGTCTTGTTGAAGAGTTTACCGCCCTTCTCAGCAGCCTCAAGGAAACTTCCGTATTTCGTCCCCATCTCATCAGCAAATAGTGACTGTGAATCTGCAGTTGCCATCATGTCTGTGTAGATGTACATGAAGTGAGTTGCCAGTGGAGCAATCAAGCGAAACATGACTGCTACGCGATACAAGATGATTGCGTGCTCATTATTGAATACAAGTGAAGGGTTGTGCTTACGGTCAAGCTCCTTAAGTGTAGCATCAATGTCGGTACACTTCTCTTTGTACATCTTTTCGGTGTACTGACGAATACGTTCGATGAACCACGGTTTGAAGATTTCAGTAACAACCGCGCCTATGAACTGCTGAGGTGACTTGTAAAGACATTTGTTAATCTTGTAAGATACCATCAGATAGTTACAAAGAATCTCGTTGCCGACGTCGAGCGTCATAACCTTATTATTTTCCTGAATAAAGAACTTTACCTGATTGAAGTAAGTCTTCTTTGTACTCAGGTTGAAATCCTCGTAATCTTTCAACTCTTTTCCGAAGAGTTCAGAGAACGGTATATGAATACCGCTTTTGTACACTTCAGACAGTTGAAAAATCTCTGGAGTTTTTTCTGTGCTCATAATGAATACCTCGCAAATGAATAATTTATATTTTCTATCTTGGTCGTCTTGGATGCCTTGGTGAGCGAGCTGTACGTGCAGCTTTCGCTATCTTTTTACCAACCACCCGTGAATTGAGTTTTCCTCCGCTTGCTTTTGCTACTGCGTGCTCGTAAGACTTCTGTTCCTGATAGTCTGAGTTGTGCTTATTAGCTCTTGCCATAGCTTTCTGAATCTTGCGTTTTTCACGTTCTTTCGATTCTGACCGTGAACGAAGTACGAGCATTGCTTCCTGTGTAAATACGTTATCGTATATCTTCTTACGAGTTGCTTTAGCAGCCGCTTCAAACGTCTGCTTATATGACAATAATCCCAGTCTCTTGAGATGAAATGCAGCTTGCCATGTGTCAATATCAACGCCGATTGCGTTGTTGGGGTTAAGTCGTACCGCCGGTTTAGTGAGACATATCTTGCTGCATTTATTCTTCAAGAAATCGGTGATTAAGTTATACCGATTATAAGCATATGTGAACTGATATATGAAACTCGGACAGTTTGAATAAATCTTAACTGAGTATTCATTGAGAGACCGAGATTCGGCAACCTTTTCAGATGCTGGATAGAGCTCAAGAACTACGTCATAAAAAATATCAGGGCAGAGCTCTGATGACGATGGTATTCTTACGTGAGCTATGTAATGACCCTTGTCTACAGCTAATCCCCAAAGAATACGAGATTTGATTTCTTCATACCTCGCTTGGTATTGCTCAAGCATCATATGTGCTGAGATACCAGGAATTGACTTAAACGGGTTAAGTAAAGTATCTATAGTAAAAGCCATAATAGACTCCTTATTCTCAAGTAATCGAGTGTTTGCCACATAATCAAAATAAAATAAACATCATATCTATGGAGGTTATCATGGAAACTTCAATGCTTGAAATAGCTTGCAACGCTCATAAGTGTAAGTATGAAGTATTGCACACAGTAGCAAATAACAGAGCGTACAAGTATGCATTTATATTTATATCACTAAACTCAATTTTCAACACATACATCTCAATGCTCAAGAGCACAAAAGAGACCTTGAGTGCTGAGAATATTGCGAAAACTATACTTGACGTAATTGGGCACTATCGCAGATTCTTCAGACATAAGTCAAAATGCGAATCGGTGTACGTGTTTTTGTACTACGGACGAGATTGGTTGAAAACATCCTCAAATCTCAGCCTTTATTTGGCAGATTTTCCCGATGATAATCGTTTCGGTATAGATTCCGCCGTATCTATGTTAAATGACATAATAGGGTATATTCCGGGAGTTTATATGATAGATTCCAAGGACTTGAATCCTGGAGTTATACCATATTCAATTCTCACAAATTCATATCTCAAGCAGATTACTACTCGTAAAGGAGCTAAAGCAAAGATGATATCAGTCAACGTCTCAAGATTTAGATATGATTGGTACACATTAAATTATGACGGACTATCTCTCGGATATGATACTATGGCTTCTTACGTTGTAAGAAGCTCAACGTCAATACTCAATATGGAACGGATAAACTCTGAGATTATCTTCCCAAGACTCAAGAAAAATCCGTTTGAAAAACTGATTACATGGCAACAGGTTTACTCGATTTTCCTGATGTCGAGAACTTCGCAGTTATCTCTATTCAAAGGCTGTACACTTGCTCAAGGTTCAGAAGTTCGAAGGAGATTTGCTGAAGCTTCACGAGAAGGAAGTATTGAGAAGTTAAATGATTTGAGAAAGTTTATTGAATCTGATGCTCAACTCGATGAAGCTGATAAGATAATCAATATACCAAGAATTGCTCGTGACAATGCACTGATTCTTCAGAATCGTGAGAAAGTCTGGAAGAAAGACTTGGTAGACTTTTCAATTCAAGATATCAACGAGACGATTTTCAAGAATTACCGCATTGACCTAAAATCATTGCTGGAATGACAATTCAATAAGGCATTGCCTCAGCGGTGCCTTATTTTTTGTGGAGGTTATTATGTTTAAGCCAGACCCATCCAAACTCATGAAGAGCTTTTATACTGTAGACGCAATCATCATGGGTGTTGAAAGTTCGGAGGTTTACTTTAACTGGACAAATAAAATTAAAGTTCGGTGGTTAGCAATAAGCGACGATTTCGAGAAAGCCGTAATGCCGATAGTAAGAGTTTCATTGTCGTTGAGCGACGACGAACGTCTCACTATTCAGAAGCATAAAAATGATATTCTGATAAATCTTAAAGTTCATCGTATTGAGAAATCATATGATGAAGAACTCCAATCATATCAGGATACTTCAAATAACGTCGTATTTGACTTGAACTTTCAGATTTTCACTATGGGACCTGAGAGTACACACTTGTCAAAAGAAGAGCGATTTGACCGCACTGAGATTGAAGGAGAAGACCAGCTGACTTCAAATAACCCGAATGCTGAGATGAAAGAAACCCCAATGACATTTGTGTTATCTTGTACAGACTTCAGAAACCGTTTCAAGATTCCGATTAACTTCAATCATACAAAGCTCGGTTCTCAGGATGCTACAGTTGCTGGAGCTATGGCTCTTGGAATTAGTAAATGCGTAACCGCTCCAAAGTCAGTGGTATTTCAAGACCCAGATAATACTGAGAACTATACTCAGATTACAGTTCCTCCGTTTAATCTTAAGGACTTCTGTAACTATATGCAGCACATGTACGGTGTGTATAAGACAGGACTTATTGTCTACCAAGACTTAAAGTATCTGTACGTCATTCCAAAAATATCAAAGAATTTTGCAGTACCTGAAGGTGAGTATAACAGCGTTACAGTATTTATTTATGGTAGTGAAGCAGCAATCAGTGGTGAGAGTCATGTTGGATACTACAAAGATGATGATAACTCTACTTACACACTGATGCAGACTGCTGGATATCAAGTAGTCAGAATGGATGAGTATATTCGTGAGACTACTGGTAGCGACTATAACGTGGTCTCAGATAAACAAATTGAATCTTCTATCAGCTATGGCAACGGTTCATTCTCAAATACCAAGCCTTACAAAGAATATGCTACAGAAATAAAAGGAGCATCGTCAAACTCTGTAAAGAAAGTTCGAAATTTTCACGACGAACTTGATAACGAGATGAACGCTACAGAACTCGTTGAGAATGCGAAGCTTCTTGTAAATACGTTTACAATGTCTTTTAGAGACGTCGATATTGACGTATTCAAATATAATCGGTTATATCGCATGAATATAAACGAGAATGTAAACCTTGACGTTCGTTTCGGCGGCACATACAAAATGCTGACCGCTGAGAAGATTATTACTCGTGAGAATGGTAATCATGAAATGAACTCAAAAGTATCAGCAACGTTTGCAAAACTCGAATAAAAGAATCTCGGAGGCATAGCCTCCGAGTCTTTATTTTTTTAATCGTCTGGGTCACGAAGCAAGTTAAGCATAACGTGCTGGGCAGAGTCACCAAGATTACGAGCAGTCTTACCATCAGGAGAAATCAAGTTTCCAACTGAGTTAATCTGTTTCTGAGCAGCCCTATTACCTTCGAGTGTCCAAATACCACGGTTTGTAGTTTGGTCACCATCGTGGTCTGCACCCATAGGACCCATGTAAGGTGAGAAGATTTCGAGAGTGTCAACAAATTGCTCTTCGATTTTATTTGAAGGTAACGACAAATCAATCTTCGGATAATGTTCATATAGTTTATTACCAATGAGCATCTCCTGAGTTGTGTAAGTCGTTCGTACATTGACACCTGCGAAGTATTCAGAGTGCGGACCAGTGATAGGATAACGTGTAATCTGAACGTGCTTATCGCGACAAACGTCTTCGGCTGCAATGTAGAAGAGGTCTGTCCACGTGAAGTAACGGACCGTCTTCAAGACATCTTTGTTAATCTCTCCAGTGTCGAGAGTAATGTCTTTATTGTCAGTGATAAAGAAGAATGGATAATGCTTTCCGTCAGCGAACTTGATACATACTGGATGAAAGCGAGATTCTGGAGTATGAATGTATAACTCCATAATCTTCACGAGTTTCTCAGGAGAATACTCTTCTTTCCAGTTCTTGTGAAGTTCTTTACGTTCAATTTTACCGGTTACTTGGTCATAGGTCACTAAGTTCGTAGAATTTCCGACCATTGAGTTGAACCACGATGTAACGTATGCCTGAATAAATAGTGTAAATGTACTGATACACTGTGTGAGCGGAACCGCTGCGTGTCTGAAATCTGCAGGAAGTTCTTTCCAAGAGTTTGCCATGTATGACGGCGCAGTAATCGTTGTACGCAAACCCATGTCAATATTTTTTGACATAAGTGACTGATGTAAGAATCCAGTCTTTAGCTTAATAAGCTTCATAAAGTAATCGTAAATCTCAACGATTTTCATCTGCAAACGAGAGCGTGTCATATTGTACGAAAATCCAATCTTTCCGATAGACCTCAACGTATCTACACTCATGATGATTGATTTATACATACCGTTGATTTCAGGTACACGAGAGTTAGGATTATAATCTCTCAAAAACGCTGGAATCACAAATTGCTTCGTCATAAATGCTTCGTCTTTCGACAGACTCATGAGCATCTCGACTTTGTCGTTACGTTTCTTCGACTCTGAATCTCTGAAACGAATCTGTCCCCAGTATTCATACAGATAATCCAAACCAGTACCCATACCTGGAATATCAGCATCATCAGGAAGTTTTCTGAGTTCTTTGGTCTTCTGGTCGAAGATAAACATTTTCTCTCCAGTAATCAATTCAGCATAACTTCTGTTGAGCGAAATCAAAGTTTTATATACCTGAGGTACGAGGTAGTGGTCTTCAAGGTCTATGTATGCAGGACGCATACGACGTTCTCTTGAACCGGGATATCCGAAAATCTGAAAGCTGAAAAGACCATTCGGGTCGGGCTGTTTATTTTCGGTCATATATAACGGAGAGGTTACCGGCGCAAGATTATTTACTTTCACCATTTTGTCGACGTTCATTATATTGATAACCATAAAAGACTCCTTTATGCTTAATATATCAGTGTTTTCGACAAAAAATAACCTGGCGGTAACCCGCCAGGGATTAAATGCAAAAATCCATCAGATGTCCACCGAGATCGGGTGGGAGGGGAAGACCTCGGTGAACGAATGGTTTATCGTTATGCGTTGTATGACGCAAACGATTTGAATACTGCACCATCCTGACGTGTTCCGTCATCCTGGCGGTCAACTGGGTAGACGAGGTCAGTGCGGTCGCCACACATGAAAGCGATTGACTGCGGTACGATGTAATAGGTGTCCGGTTCCGGATTAGGGAGTGAGATTGTCCCACGACCCATCTGAAGAACGTAGACATTGTCTACAGCAGCATAACTACCGCTATTCGTTTCAGTCACACTCGCTTCGAGTTCGAAGCTACAGCCGTACTCGGCACCCTGTGACTTAAACGCCATGTAGGATGAATCCCGTAATTCAGGATTACGCTGTACCCTTACTGGTACATTCAAAAGGTTTACAAACTTTGACATATTTCAAAGCCTCCATATAGAGTAGTGATATCACTTGAGGAATCAACGATTCCTCTCATTGCCATTATGTATATTTAAGTCTATAGGCAAGTTCTTATACGACACATATTCGCATTCCTGCTTAGCAATCCTCAACCCAGTTGCTGTGTCTTCACTAAGGTCATCATGAATCCTTTCAGGAAATAGAAATGATACGTTCTTGATAGACTTATCTAACGAAATCTTTTCCATGAGTGCTTTGTCCGTCGTAACGTACACTGTATGCTTCAGATACTTCTGGTCTTGAAAACCGTTAGATAACCGAGCAACGAAGTCGTACATTGGACTTTCAGAATCGTCGCGAAACTCAACGAAGACATCAGTCTTCGTCGTTTTCGGAAAGAATCTCTTGAGGTACGTTTTAACTGCTTCGTGACATTTATTGCAATAAGCGTTAGGTACTAGAAATATCATTTCTGGGATATCTCCAGTACCATATAACCTCATGAGTCCTTTCAGCATAGACATAGGTGGGGATACATCGACAATCAATCCGGATTCATCGTTGTAAATAGCATCTTCAACTTCCATCCTGAGTTTCTTGAATGAATCATCAGGAATAGGAAACCCTTTTGATTTGTGAAGGTTTTGAATCTGCTCCCACACTGTCTTCTCTTTACGCTCATAGATTACACTGTGCTTAAGCATCTTCATAATATCTTTGTCGAGATACTTAGCACAGTATGATTCTTTGTCCATTTCAGAAATCATGCCCATGAAAATGACAGTTCCAGTATCGAAGCACTGAACGATGTCTTCCCATTGAACGATGAAGTTCTGTTTTGCGGTGCATGTAATTTCTGTAGCATCAATGAGCTGCGGTTTCTTTTTTCCCGACATAATGGCTGAAAGTTCAGCCAAGTCGGGATACATTTCTTCTGGTCTAAACTCCATTAGAACGGTATATCCTCAGGGAAATCATTCCCTCCAGTAGAACCACCAGTATCATTTCCACCATCGCTACCGTGACTTCCATAATTACTCTTGTATCCGCCGTATGAATTATCAACGCGATTGTAATTTCCACCACCGCCAAACCTAATGCCTTTGTGCATACCGTACATCAACTTACCTTCTTTCAGTGCCTGCTCAATCAACGTCACGAACGTAGCGAAGTCCAAGTGTCGCATGGTTGACGTAGAATACTGCTCGTTGGTTTTTGAGTTCTTGTATGCCAAGATTCCATCAGCACCGACACGAGTTCTGAATACAAACTGTTCAACTGTGTCTGCCCCTGGCGTATTACGCTCTTCTTTCGGTGTATAATGGTAATACAATGAGAACGCTTCGTTTCCATCACGGTTCGTTGTAATGCCAATACTAAGTGTAGCATACACCTGTCCTGTTGTGAATGCCATGAACGGAATGTCTATGACATCTGTATTGAGAATCTGATTTCTCTGCTTTGCTGTCGGGTCACGCTGGTTCTGCAGATAAATCGTAATGAGATGACGGCACGCAATATACAACCTGTCAAGGTCTGACAAGTCAAGCGAACAAACCACAGGGTCTTTGAAATTCCAAGACCCACCACCATTTCCACCTTGTGTGTCGGAATAGCTAACGAATCCGATACGGAACTTATCGTTTCCCATACCGAATGTCAACGCTTTTCCATTTGCGCCGAAAAGCGTCAGGTACGTTTCGTACACTGTTGACTTGGTGGGGCCGCCGTTCTGATTTGAGTTTCCACCACCGTTATTATTACCATTTCCGTAAGATGATTGATATGACATTGATATCCTCCATTGAGTTAGTTTATTTTTCTGCCGACAATAATTTTTGATTATATCGACATCACTGTACTGTAATAACGCTCTGATTTGATTGTATCAACCGGAGCACCAAGAGATGGAAGTAACGAGAATAATGGACCCAAGTGCTTACGCCAGATGTCCATGATATTCACGTATGGTCTAATCCATTCAGGTATCGTCTCAAACCTAGTCGGTAATGCGATATACTTGATTCCGTTCTTTGACATCTTCTTGTCTGAGAAGAAGTTCTTCTTGAGGTTCTCATAAATCTCAGGATAATTCTCCTGAAGCCAACCGAGGTCTTCAAGTTTACCCATATTCACGTCAATCATATTGAACGCTCCTGGTAACGTAACTGTCTTATCTTCAGTTGCTGCTAGGTAGACCATAACTGCAATAAACTTTGACTGAGATGTCGCGTCAGTATACGCTTCAGCATCCTTTACTTTGATTGGACTTGCGAACTTCGTTTCGCCATTCTTCAACGAATTGATGATTTCATCTCTGAACTTGTAAATCTCGCTAATAAATCCAGCCGGGTTAATTACTGGTCTATCGAGCGTAATATCAGTGATGATTTTCTTATTTCGCTTAGTTACAATCATATTCTTTGACTTTGCATTGACGTTTCCGCCAGACATATTAACATCTGGCGGGTCAAGTACGCGACCTTCCTGAACGATAACTCGGTTCACATATGTCTTCTTAATATTTGGGAATGAAATGTAACGGTCCATTACTAATTCTGACTTTGCATTTATGAATGGCGCGTGCTCATCATCAACGTTCGCATTTCTCGTAAGTTCACGATACATCTTGTGAATGCCAACGTAGATTATACGAGTAATCATATTGACAATCTTCAGAATGAATGGAGTTCTCTTAATTAACTCGTTCATATTGATATCTTTTTCTTCGATGCCTTCAAGCCAATATAAAATCTTGAAAATCCACCAACCAACGTACACGAACACAGAGTCTGTATCTGAATACATGACTGTATTTCTCTGATGATTCTCGTACTTGAATACCTTACCGTATACGATATACTTAGGCATCAAGCAGAACTCTTCGAGGATATCCCAAACCCCGTTAAATTCAACCTCAATAATCTCAGGAACTTTATTAGAATCGTTCCACTCGATGAACTCGTTATCGTTAGTAACTTTTGAGATAACACGAAGTACAGTTTCGCGAATCCTTGGATTATCAAACAGAAGTTCGCTCAAGCTACATTTGTAATACAGCTTTAGCATTTGGATTTGATCGAGGTTCTTAATTACCAGATGCATAATTCCTGGAATACGTTTCATCTCTTCTTTAGAGCCTTCGAACCTATCGAGAATCTTCTGGATAATCATATGCTCATCTGGGATTTTGTCGATAAGCATTGCAAGATTCTTTTCCGGAAACCTTAGAGGCTCATTAATACACATCGTCACGAAATTCATAACATCGTCAAGATTGTCATAAATTACGTGACTACCAATGAATCCTTCGATGAACCAACATGCTGCACTTATGATATTTCTACCCTGTGCCGTAATTGCACTTGCGCAGCTGATGTTATACGAGTATGAAATAGGAACCGCTTGAACGCCATAGGTTCCAGAGTTCATATCACGTTTAATTGTATTCTGTTGACGATTGAACTTATCCTTTGCGATGTCATCATGTCGCTGCTTTGCTTCAAACATCTTATTCTTTGCAGCTGTTCTTTCAGCACGTAAATGATGAATGATTTTCAGCAACGGAGATTCCTGAACAGCGTGCTGAACGTACATCGAGCCATTACCAGTTACGATAGGTTTGGTTCTTATGATGTAATCTGCAATACTCAACAGGGTTGTTTGTTCTTCGAACTCCTCGTAAGTATTGATTACCTTAACGTCTTGGTCTTTGATATACTTCTCAACTTCTTGCTTAAGGAAGTCGTCGAGGTAAGCGTCTGGAAGCTCCGGCATTGTAGCCTTGAGCATAGCTTTAGCCTCTTCTTTATAATGCTGTATGAAAGCGTTTTCATGAATACTCTTCATGTAATCCTCCACAAGTACATCATGTATTTCTAAATGGTATCTTATTTTTGAAACGCTCAACGAAAAAAAATAATGCGGAGACCCCCGAGGCATGGGGGTCTCCGCACATTCCGGACTATGCGGATTTGCTAAAGTTCGCTGGGCCCTTAAGCGAACTTCTTAGCAGACCCGTCATTGCCCTTCCATTTGTCGTATGCGTTTTTCGCGCACACGCCGATTACAGCACCGCCCAAAATACATCCTCCGACGATAAGGCCAATCTGGAGTTTCGTCAAATTAACGTCTCCGTCATCGTCGTCGTTTCCGCCCGCATAAATAACTGGCTGCTGAGGCTGCTGGACCATAGGCATTCCCATGTTTCCTGCTGCAGCCATCTGCTGCATATACGCAGCCATATTGGGGTCCATGCTAGGATTACCCATCTGAGGTGCTGCGCCTGTACCCTGTGCGTTGTTTCCAAACTGAGGAGGAACGAATCCCATCCCCATTGCTGCTGCATTATTGCCCTGCTGGGCTCCAAAAGTTGCTGCCTGATTCATAATATCAGACCTCCTATATAAGATAATACCTTAAGGATTTTCCCTAAGATTCAATTAAATGATATATATTTCCATAAGCTCTAAGATACAAAAATCCCTGAAATCTCAGGGTTTCTGAATATAGACTTATCTTTAACATTATCCTAATCTTTACGTTAGGAGGCAAATTGTGGCAGCCACAAACCAAAATATTGTAACATTTGAGGCTGGCGATAAGGCTTTGGCTCTGGCTATGCTTGAATCGTCGTACTCATTCAATCCTACAGACGTACGCAACCTTGCAAATGCGGGAGCTATTTCTCTTGAAGATGCTTCCGGGCTCATAGAAAAAATGCGCTCAGAACCCGCCGATGGTAACAAGATTGAGAAACAGAACGTGCTTCATCTCAAGGCTGTTATCATCACTGCAAAAGACAAATCTGACCCTGAGATTACGAGACTCCAGCAGCTCTACGATGAAGAGCAGCAGATTTATCAGAGTCTCGAATCAAAATACGGCTCAGAAGCTACCGTCAATTCAGGCGCAATGATTGGTAAGGTTATCGGAAGCCTTAAAAGCAACGAGAACGGGGTTGAAACCTGTAAGAAAATTGTAGACTTCAAGTAAAAAATAAACTCCCGGGCTACGGCCCGGGAGTCTTTTTAGTAAGCTGCTGCCTGAAGTCTCAATCTCTGAAGATTACGGTACGAAGCATACTGGTATTTGATACCGACTTCATTTGCCCACTTGTCCATCTCGAAGTATGTCTGACGACACTCTCTTCGATACTTGACAGGACCATATTTTTCGCCCCAGTACAAGAAACGATACATCCAGTCGATTGTGTTTGACTGAATGAACTTTCTTGTGATGGTTGTATGGTCTGATTTTGCTTCAACTTCGATGACATGAACGTCCATAGGAAGTCCATCTGACATAATCAATTCGCAACGAACTAGCTTGCGAGAAACATCTTCTTCGAGTTTCTCTTCATCAGTCATGCGAGCTCTTCTGAAGCTCTCCCGAATCTTAATGATAATCTCCAAATCAGATTCTGTCATATTTACTCACCTTCCAAGATAGCGCTTGGTCGTAGAAGAATATAGAATACCATTCAGTATCCTCAAGTTTATGATGTATATTTAGTGAAATAAAATAATACGCTCGGAGGCTTAGGCCTCCGAGTTTGTTTACATACATAGATGAAAGTGATACTGATAATTCTCCTTGATATCAGCACCAGGAAACTGCTCAGTAGTTGTAATATACAGATGATGACACATCTTCGATTTTGCAAGCTCCATATTGAAAATATTTGGTTGTAAACTGCCGAAATAGTAGTGATAGGTCTCGTAATTTACATAGAACTCCATAGATACTGATTTATGCTCTTTTGAAATCTCAAGTTTAAGGGCTTTAATTTCACCCGTATCTTTTTCGATAAAATACATTTTGAGGAACTTTGAGAAGTATTCATTCGCTAACTCATCAAGATTGTGACGAGTAGCTAACTGAGTATCAGTATTTGGACGACCGTGCCAGATTTTATTATCGTTATTGAAACCCATAGTAGTTCTCCATGACAAAAAATAAAGGGTAGGCGCGACTGCGCCTACCCTAGTGTTTTTGATACTTAATCTTACACGATGATTGAACTCTTCGTGAAGTTTGGATTCTTGGCATTCTCGGCAATCACCTGCTCGATGAACACGCCAGATGAGTGAATAAGTTCTGAGATATCAAAGCTCGGTGTAATAGGATAAATCGGATAGCACCTGCGCTTCTCAATGAGTTCCCATAGCTTCGCGTAGTCAGTAGGATGAGCTCCGACTGCTTTGAAAAGGTCTTTCTCATCGACAACCGAAATCATGTGACCGGGCTGGCAGTTGTCAGGGCACTGGTCGAGGTCACCATAGACCACCCATTTACCGATGCACTTAAGCGGCTGAATAGAAGCAGCAATAGTTTCGCTAAACTTCATCTGCTCAGTAGCGAGTTTGACGTACTGCTTTTTCGGAACAGAGTGATTCTTTCCATCTCTGCCTTTAATAGTCGACATCTCTGAGAAGATGTAATATGATTTGTTGAGTACATCAAATGTTACCATCGGAACTGCACCTGCTGGAACGACAGTTACAACACCTTCTTCGCAGACATTTGCGAGCGCTGCACGGTCTTTAATAATTTGCCACATTCCAGGCCAGTTATCCATGATAAGCTGGTTATGAAAATCATACTCGACGTCCAAGGTTCTTACTTCCATGTCAATAGAACCGTCGTCGTGGACGTTTGATTCTTTGACGGTAATAACGTCTACAGGATTCTGCGGGTCGATTGCATTGACAATAGCGAATCCTTGTTTACCGTCGTCGAAGAATCTGTCAGCAGTTACGAGCTTGAACTTGCGGGCATTGCAAGTATAAAGAACTGTAGGAATGAAGATATCCATAAGTTCACGTTCGCGTTTTGAAACGGTAACCACTTCACTAAATGATGTCTTTGAGGTATGCATTTAAGACTCCTATATAGATATAGAATAAAGCCCTGACAATCATCAGGGCGTTGATTTATTTCACAAGCTCGAACTTCGGTGGGTCGATTGCTTCTGCAAACTCGCCTTCGCATACTGCGTCAGCGAGAGCCATGAAGTCATCGCCATCATCCATAAAGTCTTTATCTTCAAACTTCAGGTATGCGTCGTCGGATTCTCCCTCGTATCCGTTCGGACCGAAGTTTAAGCTACCCTCAATCCACGGATGAGCATCATTGTTGATAAACGAAGTAAATCGCTTGTCGTAGTCTTTGGTGTTGATTCCAGCAAGACACCTTGAGATAAACCCAAGAACCGCCTTGTGAGTAATCTTTGCGGCTGCATCTTTATCTGAAAGTGAATTCTCTTTCTTCTCTTCCGCAGCTGTTTCTTTCTTTTCGGCAGCAGACTTTTCTTTCTTTGCTTTCTTTCCGATAAGCATAGCAAGTTCGTCGTTGACGTTCTCCTCGCTCTCTTTGTCTGCGTCGTACGGCTGGATACCTGCATCCTGAATGAGCGCAGAGTCAAAGCTCGTAAGCTCAATGTCAGATACGTGTCCATCGCCAATGTGATAACCCTCGAACACATTGAGGTCTGGTTCGCCAAGAGCCTGTGTGAGCTCTGCGGCACATGAGCCAAGCAACGTGTCAGTCAAGTCGAGATGTGCGAGGTCGATTTCTTCCCCACCGATATCCCCGATACCGCCACCAAGTTCGAATGTCTCAAGATTCTGAACGATTTGGTTCATATTTCAAACTCCTATAAAATAGATTTCTTGTCAATATTGAATATCAACAAGTAGTTTCAATTTTTGAGACGAAAGTCTCGTCTGTAACCTTTTGTTACACCCAAATTAATTTCTAATTTTCCATTTCACCTCCATATGAATGATGTATTTTTATCCAATATATGAAAATAATACGAAAGATTTAGCAGAAAAACACTGGATTAACTTTAATAAACATTTTTTGTTGGAGGAATATATGCGATATCTCTCTACATACAGACAGCTGAAGATGTACCGCACAACGTCTTCGGGGTTTATGTTTGACCCTAAAGATAAAAAGAAACCTAAGGTCGGTACCGAGCTGATTATACTGAAACCCGGTTTGGATAACCTCATAGACATCCTCGAAAATAAGACGTTCTATCTCCGCTATTTCCAGTCATACTTCACTGAGAAGCTTACTCGACAGAAGATGATGACTGGCAAAATAATTACAAAGCGTCAGAAACTGGTTGATGTCTACGCAGACATCAAGAAACGTCTTCCGTTCATCAAGTTCACGTACCTTGACCCTAAGCAGTACCAGAATAAAAACCTCATCTATGATACCAGCATTAAACTGAGTATGATAGATTATGTGCCTGTAGATAACCGTATGCGTTACATTAAGCAAGTAAGTATGATTATTGACAGTCTCATTACAGACCCAAGATTTGCTAACTGGTCAAATAAGTACATCATCATGCAAATTGATTCTTCTGCGAGACCGATTGAGTCATACTATATGCGGCAGAATATTGCTTCGTTAAATCAGGTCATGCTTCATCGTCTCTTCTATATGCCCGAAACTCTCACCGAGTATATCGGTAAGAAGTTTATCTTCATCAACCAGACCGGTATCTTTACTTGGTTTGAGTTGAAAGCTGAGCATCTTGCTGAAAAATCTCAGGAACGCAGTATTATGATTCAGTCTCTTAAGAGATTCTTCAAAATTATGTACGCTTACAATGTATCCGATGTAGATGAAATCTCTCAGAGCGAAGATGCTTTCGAAGTTGAGACGAAAGAAGAAGCTGAACAAGCGGAATCTCCTTTTGAGTTGCGTGTAAACGCTATGGCTAATGCTATTTCGAAGGGCAATAAAGTTTCCGCAAACCGCATCAAGAACGAACTCATTGATTCTGAGGGCGAACCTGAAGATGTCGAAGATGAAGAAACCTATGATTATGACGAAGCTGCAGATGATGAAGATTCAATCCTCAATACTATAGAGAAAAACCGCAAGGCTATCTTGAAAGAAGAGGAAGAACTCGCAAAGTCTGCTGAAGAAGAGCGTGTTGATGAAGACATTGCTGAGCTCGACAAGAACTCTATGGAGATTACTGATGCTCTTGAGAATCCTGACGATTACATTGACGAGGAAATTGAAAAAGAAGCTGAGAAGGTAGTCAAGAAAGCAAAGAAAACTCAGGTTCCTCGGCAGCACACTGAGAAAGAACTCAAGAGAATCAAAGAGCTTGAGGATAACTTCCAGTCTATTAAGGTTCAAGGTGATTCGGAGCATAGAGATTTCAAGAAAATGCTCAAAGACTTCGAGGCTATTCAGTTCCCGACGAAAGATCTTCCTGTAGACGGCGTTAATGCTTCTATCAAACAGACTTCAGCTCATGATTTCACTGTGCAGTACGAAAAGAAAATGCTTGACGCTACTATTGTAGCTATCATGAAGCAGTTTGAGAATAACAAAGAAATCAAGCTCATATGTACTGGAATGAAAAAGGAAGATGTTTCCGATAACCTCAATGCGATGTGGAAATACACGTTCGAGTTTGAAGATGAGTTCGGCAAGAAACACAAGATTGCATACAACGTGCCGAAACTTGTGAATGGAAAGTTCTTTTACATCGCGGGCGTCAAGAAGATGCTTGAAACTCAGATTGCTCTGATTCCTGTGGTAAAACTTGGACCTGAACGTGTTAATATCCAGACTGCTCATAACCGTATGGAACTGACTCGTTTTGGAACTACACGTTCATTCGATCCGAAGATTACCGCACTCAAGAAATACATCGACCACATGATTCCGGGTAATGGAAAGTTTGGCATTACCGTAAAGATTGGTAATTCAAGCGCAATGAACTTGAATTACCCAACAACGCTTGAGTATGATAACTTGAGCAAATCGTACTATCTCATCACAGTTGAAACCGAAGATAAAAAGTCTGGAGTAACGTTCATGTTTAACCAGCACGATATCCGTCTTATGATGGAAGATGCTGGAATTAACTACGTTGACAAGCCAAACTCATTTCCAGTTGCTATTACACACGACCGTAAAGTCATCTCGATAAACAGAAATACTGGTACTGATACTGAGGGTAAACACTGCGGAGTTACCGATTTGATTGTCAGCGCAATCAAGAAGTTCTCAAAAGCTCCTGATGTTGAAACGTATTTTGGACAGGTTTCTGTACCAAAATCATACACATATACAAGACTCTTCTACATCAGTCGCAATATTGCATTTGGAGTATTCCTCGGATATCTGTTCGGATTGGAAACTCTTATGCAGCGCATGAGTCTGAAGTATGAGTTTACTCCAACACGTAAGCACTTTACAAACCGTGCGGACAAACTCAAGCAGCATTGTATCGTTTTCAAAGACGGATTTTTGTACTACGATGTAAATCCGGTGCGTAATTCGTTGATTATGAACGGTATCAACGCTGAGATGAACTGTGCGAACTATAACTTCGCTGATATGAATGAACCGGACCCGTACCTTGATGCTATGCAGGAACTCTTCAGAACCAAACAGATGGCTAAAGGTTACATCGCTGCTCGTGAGTTTATGATGGACCCAATATCAGTCGAGGTTATGAAATACCTTGGCTTGCCGTATGAATTCTTAGACGTTATGCTGTATGCAAACTCATTGCTTGCAGATAATTCTTCAAACGACCCTAAGTCTATGAAGATTAACCGTCTGAGAAAGATGGAAGTAATTCCTCTGTTGATGTATAAATCAATGGTCGAATCTTTCATGAAGTACCGTAACCGTCAGAACCGTAAAGGTTCAACGATGAGTGTTGATGAAAATGACGTTCTCAAGCGTATTATGGATTCTGGTGTATGTAACGACTATGACACTTTGAATCCTGTGCGTGAAATTGATACTGAAGGTACGCTCACATGGAAAGGGCCTGGTGGTTGTGGTATTGATGATGCTTATACACTATCGAGACGCGCTTACGACAAGTCAATGATTGGTACGGTTGCAGCATCTTCTCCTGATTCTTCAAGTGTCGGTATTACTCGTTATATGAGTATGAATCCGAAAATTATCAATCTTCTTGGATTCGTTGAAAACGGTGAAGAGATTGGGTCTAAAGGCGTAGACTACGGAAATCTCGGCTCAGCTTCTGAGCTTACAGCTCCATTTGCTATTGACCACGACGATCCGAAACGCTTGGCATTCGTTACAAAAGAGACAAAACACTTGATGCCATCAAATGATACCGACCCGCAGATGATTGGTAACGGCGTTGAGAAAGTTCTTCCGTACATGGCGAGTAATGACTTCTCAGTAGTTGCAAAGCAGGATGGTAAAGTTATCTTCTTAGATAAAGAGAATCTTGGTATTGCTATCGTTCAGTACAAAGACGGAACGAAAGAAACCATTGATATTAAAGACCGCGAGCATCGCAATGGCGGTATGTCGATGTATATCGAAGCTCGCAGAGACTTTAAGTTCAAGAAAGGTGACTCGTTCAAGAAAAACGATATGCTTGCTTGTAATCCGTCGTACTTCACAACGACGAGAGACCCAAGTCATCCTGAATATTGTCCGGGAGTTTTGGCAAACGTTGCTATTATCATGAGTTATTCAACCTATGAAGACTCTTCGATGATTTCGACACGTATCTCTGAAAAGATGAGTACGCAAGTTATCTTGCCGAAGAAAATCGTAATTGACGCTAAAGCGAGATTGATTTCTTGTGTACGTCCTGGAGACCACGTTGAATGCGGCGACCCGTTGATGGTATTTGAGGATGCATCTGATGAAGAGCTCAACTCAATCATTGCAGCGAACGCTACAGATGAGGATTTCTACGATGGAATCGAAGATATCTATAAGAGAACACCGAAAGCTAAATGCTCAGGTGTAATCCACGATATCAAGATTTACTACACCGTTCCTTACGGCGAGATGAGTGATTCGGTTGCTAAACTCGTCAAGAGCTACGACAAGAAAATCAAAGACCGTTTGAAGGTTATTGAACAGTATGGAGCTTCAAATCCTGATGAAATTATTACCGACCACGTAGGTGTATCTACACCAAACAGTCAGGGTAAACTTGATGGAGAGTTCTGTCCTGTTGGGAAAGTGCTTATCGAAATCTTCCAGAAGTACACAGACTATCCAGGAGCTGGAGATAAAGTAACGTTCCAGAGTTCTATGAAGACGACAATTCATCGTACGCTTCCGAAGGAACTCACTCCGTATCCTTTGAATCATCCAGAACGTCCTATTGATGCATTGCTTTCGCCGATTTCAGTAAATGCTCGTATGGTAACATCAATTTTCTTTATGCTTTACGGTAACAAGCTCGTTGCCGGATTAAAAGAGAAGATTCGTGGAATCTACGATAAATATGCTAAAGGTGAACGTAATGTCAAAATGGAAGACCACTCGGTACTTCCTGAGATTGGAGAGAATGAAATAAGTCTTGAAGATTCGGTAAATGCATTTGTCAATGAGTTTAACCGTAGATTCGATGAAATCCACGGTGATGACTTCGTAGATGACGAGTAAATAAGAGTCTCCGCCCTAGGGCGGAGACATCTTTTATGCGTTGTAGATTTTGCCGTTCGGCAAGAAGACGATACCAAAGTGGTTACCGCCAGCCTTCTCAGTGGCTTTCCAGAAATAGTCGAAAGGTTCAATGACGTCATCGCCATCGTAACCAACCGGTTTGTAGTTCTTCAACGGATTGCCGTAAGAATCATCTACGATGAAATGCGTAAGTTTCGAGTTCTTGTCTTCGGTAATGAAACCGACGACACAAACTACGTGTGCAAACTTACAGAAACGTCCTGAAGTAACGAACGCTCCGCCTTGTGAAATAACGTCTTTAACACCGTCCGCAGTAATTTTTCCAATGAACTTACATACGTCCTTACCCCACCACTGATTCATCGCATACTCTTCAACACGGTAGATTTCACGATAGTCGTAGTCCTGATTGATGAAGTCTACGATGTCTTTCTGTGAATCCGCCCAATCGGTAATTTCTTTTGAGTGGATAAACCAATCGTACTGATCTTCCGGCTGAGAGTATTTCGCCTGGTCTTTACATTTCGGTTTTGGAAAGTTCAAAAGACCGACAGTTGCACATGCATTAATCATTGAAGTTGGAAAACAAGACACACCAGGGAACCTTTCGTTGTTCGTCTGCTTATAATACTCTCCAACTTTAGAGTTATTTACAACCATATTATCCTCCGTAGTATTATTTTTGGACAATGATATCAAATCTCTTTTGAGGGAGATTTGGTACACCACAGATACGCTTTGTAAGCGTAGTCATCACATAGTTGTGGTAGATTTTTGCTGCTGTTTGTGAAGTGATTTTCGGTTTATATTTATTCATCAGATGCGCCTCAACTTCACGTAATATCTGAAACGTAATCTCATTATAAAGATATCCGTTAATCATAGTTAGTTCATTGAAGTTAATCCGATGACCATCTTTGAGATTCATCTCATTAATGAGATATTTTGAAGGGGCTATCTGAATTATCCCGCAGTTAAGATAATCTTCAGTATGACATGCTTGCACGCGATTTCCACAGTTCACTGTAGTAAATAATGAAAAGTGGACTGTAGATGGAACGATATCTGTGAGCATCTGCACGATTGTGTAGAACCCGTTATCAACGTTTATCCATCGGCGGTATGCTAAGTCAACGTATTGAAATATTTTTTCAGGTGATGTATCACCGGAGCTGGGTGCTCCTTGTTTTCCAGTATAGTTTTCCATTTTTCCCTACGCTGCTTTATAGTATTCTTATGGACAATCTCCAACGGAGATGCATTATAGATGACTTCAAACTCGTACCTCGGCACTTCTGAATAAAACTTTTCAGTTACATCAGTGACAATCTGAGCATCATCGTATATAATGAATGATTTAATTGCGTCATTTACAATCTTCTCAATATTGTCAGTGTCTGGTATAACGATTGGTCTGAGAATCCCGCATTCTGCGAGATATTTGGCTTCACGACTGAACGACTTCGGAGTTGGTATATAAAACCTTGCGCGAACTATAGTCTCTGTAAATCTTGGGAAGAACCCATTTAAGAAACAGTCCGGACCAAGTTCACTCAACATAAGGTCTCGTATATTCGCAACCATCTTCTGTTTGTCGGGCACATACATTGTCATCGTTCTTGGATTTACTCGAACTTGCCGGTATGGTATAGGCTCAGTAAGAACGGTAATTGGAATGACATATGCTCTGGTCGCATAGTTCACATGTCTTGCACGAAACAGAAACTCCTCGTCATCAGTGATATTGTATTTCTTTTTTACGTTGTCAACGTAAGCTTGTCTGTTAAAAGATTCCATATCTTAATGTCCATACTTATTTAGCAAAGAACTCAAGAGGGAACCTCGTTCCGGGTATCTTGGAGATTGCTCCTGCCACAGCATTATCCCAATAGAGTGGATCTACAAGACGTTTCCAACTACGACCAGAACGTTTCATCCAGTTCTTAATTTTATGTGGGAAGTCCTGACATGTGAATGTATCAAGGCCACCAAGACAGTTGAGATAATCAGACAACGGAGTATTGTAGTGCCCAGCATATTTGCGACCTTCACCACCCATGAGTGACATTACCATCGTTCCGAACATGTCACGAATATTGAGAGTAACGTCGATAGAACGTGGGAAGCGATGAACCGTCCAGTCATTCTTATCAGTAGACCGCTGAATTGATACAGATTCAACCATACCCATATCACAAGATAACCATCCGCGAGACCGAAGTCTGATAAGCGGAGGCGATGCGTAAACTGCAGAATCGACTTGCTCGGGCCAGCAGAACGCAAGAATACAAGCTAACGGGAACAGGACGTTCTCGTAGTATGTAATCAAATCTCCAAGTGGAGCATGAAGTTTAATCGTAAGTGATATACTTCGAGACATTGTAGAATTCTTCCAAATCTGTGGAAATAGAAGATTGCCACCAGTTTTCAAGATTGCTGCAGCTCCAGAAGAAACTACAGATAAAGCACTTTCAGCTCCAGAAATAATTGAAGTTGCTCCGCCAATTAAATGCTCAGAAATACTATGAGACTCTCCACCTTTACTCTGAGTAAGATACATAGCTTCACGTGCCATATCCATCTTATCATTACCGACGATAGTATCTTTAATCATTGATTCACCGATCTCATTATTGTAGCTTTCAGACATCTGAGACGACTTTTCAACGCGAATTGGTATGAAGCTTGAGTGACTCAGTTGGGTGTCTTGTGAAGAAAGAATTTTGTTTGCAAACGAGTAGTAAGATTGGAAACGTGTGAGAATGTCAACGTTCTTACCGTCATCACGTTCAAAGTATCCTTGCTCTTCGTAGTATTCATCAAGACCAAGACGAACTAAAAGCTCTTCCGTGATACCAGCAACGTAATTACGGTACTTTGTCCAGCAAGGCTGAAAGTCATAAAATTTCATCGGGTTTGAACGATTATTAGACATATCAACCATTTCCTTTGCTAATGAACCGATATCAAACTCTGATTTCTTATACAAGCTTTCGCTGACAATGGCTTTTTGTAATGCACTGAACTTATTATTTCCGAGAATACCTCCGAGGAATCCACCAGCGCCGAACTTTGGCATACCCGGTTGCATGAATACAATCATATCGTTTGGACGAATCTCTGAGTTGTATACACGACCAAAGTTTACACCACTCTGACCAGCAGTTCTCGGGTCTGCGTAATCATTATATTGCCACAACGGATTCAAAACACCACGTTTGCCGATTTCAAGAGTAGAATAATCTACCGTATCTCCAGTAACCCCAGCATCATCAGCAGTATCTGGAGCTTTCTTATGTAATGCACCCTGAGGTTGAGGGAACTCAATAGAACTCATGACGTTCTCGTTTACCAAAGCTGAACCGTAAGTAAATGGATTTGCAAATGCTACAGCGTTAGCACACTCATCCGCGGTTCCGAACGTGTCTATTGTAGTATCCTTAAAATTGGAAGTTCTCTCAGGGTCATTGTCATATTCATCAAGATATAGCAGTTCCATAATAAGACTCTCCTTTTCTGCGAGAATTACGAGTTTGTTTTTCAACATAAATTATTGCGATTTTTGAAAAAAAATAGACAAGGGATTCGTCCCTTGTCTATTTTGGTAACATAATGAATCTTATCTGAAACGTACACCACACATGACCGGAAATCTCATGCAAGTATTTCCAGCATGATTTGCATTGTAGATGTCAGAGAATCTTCGAGTTCCTCTCGGAAGCCACATGGCTGCAGGAGTCATTTGGTTATTCATGAACTCTCTTCCCCAACTTGTCTGCATGAGCATCATCACAGAGTACGATTCTTTAGCTGCGTTTGCACTCGCAATCTCAAGATTCATAATGTGATTCATCTCGTTCATTAATTCTAATGAACGTTCCTCAATCATCTTCTTTGCCTCTTGAATAGCCTTGTAACTAAGTTTCTCGGCGTCTTCTTTGATAGGCTCGAAGTCTTTGAAATCGTCTTTCATGTTACTACCTCAAGTTTATGATGTATATCTCAATAGAAAATCCCTAAAAATACAAGGAAAAACAAACTCGTAATCTTTATGTTTCATAAATGGAGGTTGTAAAATGCCAAGTTCTATGCTTTATGAAGGTACCGAAAGTCTTGAAGGTAAAATTACTGATGAAGCGCAGAATGCAATCAATTCACTTACTGGCAAATCAGAGACAAAAGCAAAAACTCCGGCAGATGAAGAATCCAGAAGGAAAACGCTTGAAGAGAAGACTAGCATATTATATGGTGCAGCTATTGCTTCTGCAGGTGGTGGATATCCAGATGATACGGCTTACTACAGAGCATATAACTCTTTACATCGTCTTGATTATTTCAACCCTAACGTTACTGGTAATCTTCACGTATTTGTAACACGTCCAAATCTCTTTTTAGCTCCACAAAATCTCAAGATGAGCACAAAGTTCATGCAAGCTTGTCTTACCGAAGAAGGATGTTTGGTTCTCGGTTCTCTTTGTCGTCCAGGATTCGACCCTTCTGAAATTACAGCGAAAGCTAATAAAGGTGATCGTCCTCTAAGAAACCGAGTTCCTATTCCTACATGGGTCGAAGATACTGTAGATGGCGAAATTGTAGGTGGACATTTCGATTGGAATAATAAAAGTGCCGGTGATGCACCTATGGATTGGGATAACCCGTTCTTTACAATGGGAGCGACCCCATCAAACAATGATGCTGCCGCAGCCGCAAATAACCTTCATCGTTGGGGTACGATGCAAGGTACTGGTTACGGAAACTCTGGTTATGGTGGAGTTGGTGCTACACCATTCATTCCTTTGCTTTCAAACCTTACTACATCAATTCAAGGAATCAAGGATATTGGAATTGACTCTTACGAGTATGATGGCGATATGGCGGGTCATAAAACGTCTGATGCATCTGGGTATACTGACTCAAAAATGGGCGGTGAAGTAACTCTTACCTGTTACGAGACCGCAAATATGGGCGTGACAAGTTTGATTGATTTCTGGACGCTTTATATTGATCTTGTCACAAAGGGTATTATGAACGCGGGTATCGAGGAAAGTATTAAACCGTGTATTTACGATTACATGTGTTCTATTTACTGGTTCGTTACTGGTATGGATGGTTATACAATTAAACTCTATGGTCGTCTTACTGGTGCGTGGCCCGTAAATATTCCAATTTCTTCTCTCATACCAAGCAAACGCGGTTCTTCAGTAGACCCGGAAATCTCGATTCCATTCAAGTACAATCATCCTGAGGTTAATAACCCTGAAATCCTCAATGATTTTAACTGGTTGGTAGACCGTGCTATTTATAGCTTAGGTAACCAGAAAGGCGCGTTGACTCCAGGACCTCGTGTATTGAACTCTAAAGTTCGCGCATGGAAAGAAAAATACTACGATGACAAGAACGGTGTTTCAACTATTCAGCTCAAAGATACAACCGAACTGTACGGTCGTGGTAAGTATGATAACGGAAATCCTGTTGTTGGAGAGTACAAATATCATCCAACTTCAAAGACATATCGCAACGGGTCAAGTGAACCTGGTGCGCAGTTCAGAATACTTATACCAAATGAAATGAATGCTTGGTTTGGTCATCCGTATATCTTGAACGGACATCTTGTATACAGAACTCTTGACGGAGAATCTACTATTGCATCTTCTTACAGTGGTTCAGACCCATCAAAACGGCAAAAACGTATTTCACCAGAATATCGTTTTGGATTATAAAATAGGAGGTTAAAAGCTATGGCTGTGACCGATATGCTTGATATTACTGAGTATGGAAAGTCCTCAGCGAATCTTAAGGCTAAGTTTATAGATACATTGAGAGCTAGGTTCGATAGTTCAAGAACAGATGGTGCTGAACCTAGTCCACTCAATGCCGGTATTATCGGCTTAACTCTTGATATGAACGCAAATGCTATCGAAGATGCTTACTTCGAGAGTGTAACTCGTGGTAAAGAAATCTTTGTTGCATCTGCGAAGTTTGACGACAGTATTTATACTGAAGCAGCAAGCTGTAAAATCAATGAGTTCTTTGCTAAACCGGCAGCGATTGATATCTTGATTGGTATTCCTACTTCAGATATAGTAGACCACGCTATCCCTGTATCTGGAGGCGCTTACTCCAAAATTACACTTAGTGCAAAAACGCACTTCATCCTTGATAACTACGTGTATATGCTGGACTATCCAGTAGACATAACGTATAAGAAAACTCAAAACTCTGAGAAGTCTATCTTCTCTTGTAAGTACGTGCTTACCAATCCTAATCAATTCTCTGATGTGAACTCAACGTATATCGTTGGCGTCATTCAGGTCGTTGACGGGATGGAATACTATGTATTCAAAGTACGTGCTCATCAGGTTAAGCTTACTTCAGAGCGTCAGGTATTCCTCGGACGTGCAAACGCAACTGATATCTTCGAGTATGACTACGAAAATCAGCTTGCAGGATTTGAAGTCTTCTGGAGACAGAATAACAAGCAGAGCTGGACGAAGCTTGAGAATATTTACAACGGTATGCTTGTGTCAAAAGACCAGAAGATTGCTTACTACCGTTTGGGCGACCAAAAAATTGAAATCTCATTTCCGAATGCGTCAAACAAGTGGCATCCCGAAATCAATAACCAATTCCTTATCAATATCTACACTACGAATGGTAAGGATGGCAACTTTAATTACATTTCTTCAGATGTAGCGATTCTATTGCAGCAGGATTCTGGCGAAGTGTACGAAGCAGCTTTCTCAGGAATTACTCCTGCAATTCAGCTGGCGTCTTCTACATCAAGTGGTGGCGAAGATATGCCGACGATTGATTCTATTCGTCAGCGCGTAATTAGTTTTAAGGCTTCACGTGAAGTTATCATTTCGGATAAAGACTTGCTAAGAATCATCAAGCAATACGGTTTCAATATCGTAAAGCAGCGGGATGATATCCTCATGCGTCAATTCGTTACTTATGCTTTGCTGCAGAATAAAGCAAAAGGTTTCACACTTCCCGGACGCACCTCTGAGATTCAGGTTGGTGTAAATGAACTCCAGAAGTTCAATGAAACTGATTCTCTTGGAGTTCCATCATCAGATGTCTTCCAGTTCTGGTTGGCAGATGACGCTGAGTCGGAGAATATCTCAAGGTTTGTGTGTAAACAACCGCAAACTATCGAGACAACTTCAACAGCAAAGACTGATGCTTACCGAATGTCTGTAGGTTCATCTCATAACGTTGAGTTTTTGGACAATAAGGGTGCTGAAACAGCAGTTATGGTTCTTGCAGACAATATGGAGTTTGAATCAAACCGTATTTATGACAACGAGACAATCTGTTTCTATGGCGAAAATGTAAATGAGTTCAAACTCGGAAACTATAAGACTACAAATACAGTCGAAATCTACCTGATGTCAAATACGAACGACGTTTTGGTGAAACTTAATTTAGGTTACGATGATGAAGTCTTAAACCGCGTTACTATCAAAAAAGGTTTCCGCTACAGAATAAAGTGGAACCTTAATAAGTGGATTCTTGTCAACGCAGAAGATCCGCTTGCGATAGATGACTCGCAGTTCCCAGATGAAGACGGTAAGCTTCCTACAATTCAGTATCTTGAAATGCCAGCAGTTCAAAACGTTGGTACAGAGTTCTACTTTGTAAACCACACTGAAAAGACTACGGTTACTATTGGATATCGTTATGTAAACGAATTCAATCAGAACGTTTTGAAAACCGTGCAGGTTCCTGTTCACAACGTAGTTAAGTTTATAGCAGATTACAACTCCCAGTGGACCATAGAAAAAATCGGTTTGGAAACCGATAATCTCACACCAACATTAGCCCTCAAGAATAAGAACTGGACGGTTCTCTACCAGTGGTATGAGAAATACGGCGGAATGCTTATGATGTGTCCGTTCGTTATCCGAGTTCTTAAGAATCCGTATATGGCGGCGTTATATAACGTGTGCGTTAATACATCAGCAACCACAGTATTCAAGTACAATAACACCAACTCATACGAGAAGTTTAGTGTAAACTCGATTTCAGTAGTTCGCAAGTCAATTCTTGACAATTACTACGAGGTTACTTGTGCATTGTCAGTATCAGACACAATTTATAACGCGTTCCTTGAAACTGACGATATGTCAAACTTCCCTGTACGTTTGAAGGTTGAGTTCTTGAAGTCTGACGGTTCTTCGTTCGGATACTTCTCACTCAAACAAATGTGGGTCGATGAAGAAGTTCCTAATAAAATCTACTTCAGTTCACGCCTGAGAACTCAGGATATGATTAGTGCAAAAGACTGGATTTACATTGATTCGGTCGAAGACCCTGACAATCCTGAATATACTTACATCGTCCCTACTGATGAATCAACGTTCTTGGATGGAAAGATTAAGCCGTCTGCACCGCAGCGTCTTGCATTCAGTAGTAAGTTACGTGTAAACGTCATTTACCAGCCTGATTTTGAGATTACTAACGAAGAATCTGGACATCTTCTTACAGACGACGAAAAGAATAACCTCTTTATCGTTTCTGATATCTTCGAAACCGAAGATGAGATTAACTTTGTCCAGAACGTTTCTGACATCTTCGCTACACGTCTTAACGTTATTAAGACAGCTGGCGAATACTTCAAATACTCAAATGACATTTATCAGAGATATGAGAAGACTGAATACAAGAAGGATGAAAATGGTATGTATGACACCGACGCTAACGGAGATTTCATTATTCTCCATAACGCTGGTGAAATTATGTACCGTGAAAACTCTTCTGGTATGATGGAACCAATTGTGCTTCACTACGCAGGCGAACCAATTCTTGATAAGTTCGATAAAGACGGTAATCTTATCTTGGCTAAAGATCCTGAAACTACGTTCATCCTGGCGAACGTTCCGCTCGTTTCTATAACGGCAATTCTGGATAATGAAACTCGCGAAATGATGTACACGCTGTTCTCGAATACAATCCAGACAATCAAGGATAAGGTTCTTTCGAAGTTCATTGAGAATAACCAAATCGTTTGCTCGATTTACAACACAGTAGGTCCTGCTTCGAAGTACGTTCAGGGCTACAAAAACCAGTTCTCAAGACTCAAGAATCTTGATATTTCAATCTCGATTAACGTTCGCTTCAAGAATACGATTAAGGACAATGATACTTCAATCGTGTCTGAAATAAAAAATTCCATCGTAAGTTATCTTCAGCAAGCAGTTGCCGATACTGGTAACCTCTATATGTACGATATGCTGGAGTACATCAAAAACTTGTACAACGACATTGAATACATTGAGTTCGATAGTATCAATGGAGAATCTTCTGAAGTACAGACCGTTCAGAATGAGGATAACGATGAAAATGGGAGTGAAATCCCTGAGTACATCACCGTTGCTCAGACATTGGATAAAGATGCGTTCTGCGCAGATGGGACGATTATCTTAACGCCAAACATCGACGTAAACGTCGTTTCACTATATAAGGAGATGAATGATGAGTAATTTCTTTGGAGATACATCAACTGAGACAAAGAAACCTGCGCTCAATCCTGACGTTGCAGCGCAGAGGAAAAAAGAATACGAAGGTATCAAAAACTTCAATGCTGCGCTTCAGATGCGTATGGAAGGCGCAATGCAGAATCCTATCATGAGTGGATTCCAGAAAGTATCTGGTAGTACAATCACGAAGGACGTTCCAAGTGTTGTGAATCATCAAGACATCGCCAAAGCTGCGTATGCTTGTCGTGCGCAGTTCGAAGATGCCTTAAAACGCTCGCTTTTCTGCAATACGCTTAATACAATCTGTCTTGAGTCTTGCCCTCTCGACGATAAAGTTGTCAGTAATTCAAACGTACGCAGAGCGTCTTACGGGATGATTCGCGCCATGTTTGAAGACTGCGAAGACAATCTCAAATCATTTACAAAGGCTTGTGAGAAAAATGAAGTTCCTACCTTCATTCAGGAGATTTGGGAATGTGCTTGTGAATGTGCACGAATTGAAACTGATTGGCGTTTTAACCCTGACCGTATTATGAGCTTCTGCGGTAATGATGGTAATCGTCTTCAGGAAGTTCTGCAGAATGAGTGTGCAAATGTGAATCTGCAGAACTCAGTGCTGGCAAATCAGTATAGTAACCTTGCTACGATGCTCATTATTGAGAACGAGGATGTCATCGCCGAAATCAAAAATAAGGTGAACTCTGACATCAATCAGTACAAAGAGAACGCGCAGAAAATCAATGATGCGAAAGCGAGCGTAAAAGAAAATCTTGACTCTGCAAACAAGGTTGAAGATGGAAAACCGTCTGCTGACACAAGTGACCCGAACGCTGGTGGAACCAATGATAATCCTGATTCAAACGGTAACGGAAGCGGTGATACAAACAGCACTAGTCCTGACGCTAATAGCAGTGGTGATGAAGGTGCTGCTGCTGCGAATACGGATACAATGCCTGGTCAGACCGACAACAACGGAGAAGGTAACGCTGATGGTGGCGACACCGCGTCTGCACAGAATGACCTTGACAAACTTAAGAATCAGGCTGGAGCAGCTGCTGGTGGTGAAGGCGGAGAACAGCCGACTCAGACTACTGATAATCAAACCGATGGTTCTCAACAGCCAGCAAACGGTGCAAATACCCAGCCTCCGCTTATGGCTCCTGATACTGGAGGTAGTAGTACTACTAATGAAGGAGACGACCTTGGTGGAGATGCTAGTTCTCAGGCAGTAAATACAGTTCAGGTTGACCCTGAAACTGAACGTGCTGTTGAGGACGCCACAACGTTTGCTATGAAAAATAAGCATACGTTCAATACTGGCGATGAGAAATTCGCCGAACTTCGCAAGAAGTATGCTGCCGAGATGACGCGTGCAATGTCTGCGAATAACATGGAAGAACTCCAGAAAGTTCGTGACAAAATATCATTCACTTATGACCGCTTCAAGCAAGTCAACAACGCATCGAACAACAAGTATTCTTCTACACTCCAGAAGTTCGGCGAAATCAATAACTCCATCAAGTTTGAGATTGGTCGCCGCGTATCAGAGCAGGTACAGGTCGCTCAGGAATCACACAACGTTCTCGAAGCACTTGTGTTGAAGATTGCTAAACGTAAGATGGCAGCTAACGCACTTAAAATGGAGAGTGGTGACGACCCGCTTTCTATGCAGGACAAATATACCGCAGTGCAGGAAGCCGTTATGAACGACACGATTCTTGAGACATTCAATACACTCAAGATTATTCCGTCAAATAAAGCTGATGGAATGCGTACATTCATCAAAGGTTTGAGAGTGTAAAATATCTGGCACCCATATGGGTGCCAGTGTTTTGTGTGATGATTTATTAATCTTTGAAAAGTGAACGCGCTCGTTTAGCAGCGTTCTTTGAACGACGTTTACGTCTCTCTTCTTTCTGAGTCTTAAATCTAGCAATAGTTTCAATAGCCGCTTTAACTTCGGTCTCATCGACTTTATGCTTCTCTGAACTCTCAATACACATTAGCATTCTCTTAAAGAACGAATGAGGTCTCTCCTTTGACGATTGAACTCTATAGAGTTCCTTCATGACGTCTTCAGGTACGTCACACAAGCATTTCACTTGTCCACTAGTACAATATTCAATCTGCTCTACTAATAAATCATCAGGAGTATTATTAGTAACAGCAATAAATATGAGATGATTTTTACCCATATGGTTACTCCTTTCGTTATATAAAAGTTCTGGTAAATCACATTTATTGATTATATGTAGTATATATTATCTTTATGGTGCTATAGAAAAAGAAACATGCGCTAATTCGTTATAGGAGGAATCATATGGAAAGAATGATTCTTAGAGTAGGCGTGCATAAAAGCACAACCGACGAGGCTCTTCATATGCTCTTGCGGCATTTGAAGAATTTCAAGAAACCTGTTACTGTCGATGTACAATCAGATTCACTTACTGATTCTGATAAAGAAAAGGTATGCGCTATGATTACTATCGACACCGACCCAAACAACGCACGCACAAATGAATTATGTGGTGGAACTGGTTTCATAGCTGAGTTTGAGGATGGAGGAACGCCTGACAGTTTGAGAGACTTCTTTGAAAGTCTCTTTAAGACGCTCAACTGTGTACCTGGATTTTCAGATACATTTGACGAAGATGCCTTTGCTCGCTACACAAAGCAGTATACCTTCGATTGGGAAGCTGACCGCAAACACGAAGTTAAGGTGCAAAAATTATTGGCACAAGGAAAGGCTCTTAGAGGGTTCTTCGACTTCGTCCAAAAAGCCATGAAAGATGGTGCAAAACTTTGTGTAAATTATGCATCAAAGTATCCTAAAGTGAACCGCATCCCTAGCGGTAGCTTCAAGGAATGTATGAGAGATGCATTCATTCCGCAGCTTATTGCAATCCGAAGTGCATATCCAACTTTCTTTGAAGATGGTGAATATTTCGAGCTTATCTCAACGACTGCTACTGCAGCAATTGTAATTGAACTCGAAGCCCAGAAATATGGGCGCGATTGCTTTGGTACTGTACCCTACACTGAGGTTACAAAGGAAGAAACCGAGTGGATACTTGAAACCTTCCGCAATGCTTACATCAATGAGATTGTATGGTTGAAACACTAATCGCAACTCATTGATAAATAACCCACGCACTCCAGCGTGGGTTATTTTTGCCTGAAAACACTGGAATAATTCGTTGGAGGATATTATGGTTATAGATGAAAATACAAACCGCACGAAGCTTCCGATTTCACAGTTAGCATTAGCTATGGAAGCGGCTCACGTTACTTCTAAGAGTGAAGTGAGAAAATCCACACTACAAAATGCTCCATTTTCTAAGATCCCAATGCAACTTTGTTTTGAAAAGTTAGCCGATAACTCTATACGTTTTATCGGCGAATATATGGAGATTTACATCGACGAATCTGATATTGAACGTAATACCGAACTTGATGGTCAGAAAGTTCATACTATTGGAATCTTCGAAATGCATATCTGGACAAAAGCCGGAGTTCAGAATATCGCTGATACTAAACCTACCTATATTACAAGATTTATGCTCCCAATGATGATTACGACGATTCCAAGTTCAATCTCAAAAAAGACAATGTCTCTTCAGGGTGAGCCTGAGATGAAGTATTGCGTACTCGGATTCCAAAAGAACAGTGTATTCATTGAGAATACAATGCTTATGAAGAATGCTAAGACTGTCGAAAAGTTTATGAAAATGATCATGGGCGGTTTCGTTCCGAATTGTGTACGTTATGATGAGTTTGTTTCACTCCTCATCGACTGCTGTATTCTTAACGGTATGGATATTCCTGTATCTGCTACAGCTATGGAACTTCTCATTGCAGCTCAATGTCGCTCGAAAGAAGACTTGTACACTCCATACCGCATGATTGTAAATAAAACTGGGCAAATCAGTACCGAAGATATGAAGCTTATCAAGATGACTCAGGTACCTCAGGTAAGTTCGACATTCGGTGCTATTGCGTTCCAAGATATCACACAAGCAGTTACTGTCGGTATTAATAATCACAGAAAACACAAAAAAGAAGCAGACTCACCTATTGAGGATGTCCTGAAGTATTAAGACGAAAATGCTGGAGGCGAGTGCCTCCAGTTTGTCTTAATTCGACTTCAGGATAATCCAAAAATGCTTTCTGTTTCTTTTTATGCAACCCTGATGAAAGCGTTCAGAGTTGTGTAATAATCTTCCTGTCTGATGAGTATTTTCTGCATATGCCCTGTAAGAATAGGATGCTCCATAGGTGTATTTGCAGAGTTAAGTTCGGCAAATTGTGTATTCTTGTAGAATTCTTCCATGGACTTATCATGCTCGATTTTAGCGTTGATTTCATCACTGGTTTCTGCGAGTAAATTTATATTTGCGAAACAATCATCTTCGATGGTAGTCATACCAACTTCAGATGCCAATCGAACAGCTTTTCTTGAATAGCTTATAGATGCTGCGGGCGTCTTATTTTTAAGTAAACGAGTTAATCCGCCATTGTATGCTTTACAAGCAGATGAGAAATCTCCAGTGTAACTTACAAGCCATTTGATATAGTTTACACCAAGCTTTAGAATATGCAGCTGATTGTCTCTATCGAATGCCTCGTACTCATTATCGAAATAGAAGTGAGTTTGTAAGAATCGGCGACCGTTCTCGGTATTCGGGTCAATATTACATGAGTTAATACCCATAAGACCAAAATCAGTTGTACCATTCTTATTGGTTACAAGAGATTCGAAGAACTCATAGTTGACAGTCTCGATTTTCGAAATCGCGTAGATGTAGTTGATAGGAACGTCCTGTTTCAATGACTCATTTACGATAGCGTATAAAAACTTGCTCGGTATCTTTTTTCTCCAAACTCCACAAATCTCTGTGTACTTTTCATACGTTACGATATGTGTCATATCCTTCGCAACTTCAAGTTCATACTTTACATAAGCCATGTACCAATCGACGTCGAGAAACTGAGTTTCATCATCAACGTATAATGCTCTTGGCATATAATCCGTTTCGACGTCGTTCATTACTCTCAATACCATGGCGTCTGTTACCGAGTTCTGCTCATGAATGAGCTTAAGAATCGGGTCTTCTTTGGTTACCTTGAAGTCTGCAAACTGTTCCCATCTTTCAACGATAGTTCCGGAATACTGCGGTTGCGAAGACGGAGCTGTCGCAACTACGAACGTTAATAAACCTACGCATACCATAATAGTAAGCGTAGAAACGATAAGGGCAATACGAGTTTTCATTTTACTCCTCCCAAAGTAAAGTGATGTTATATTTGGTTTATTTTCCACAAAAAGTGCAGAAAATGAGCGGGTCGTAAATCAACACGCTTTTAACCACAAGTGTCAGGGTCATTATGTATATTCAACGGTTCGAAACGTTAGAGTATCTGTGATGATATGTCTCAATTAACTATCAAGAGAGGTGAATAGTATGGCAACCGAAGTTGCAACCAGTTATATTCACTCCCGCATTGTGACGAAAATAATCGACAATTCTATTGTCGAGGAAGAGGTTAATGTACCTGTAGGGTTCATCCTGTTCCAGCCTTACTTCTCTACATCCGGAGAGGATAACCACGTTATCCTTTGGGATAAGGAGACGGAGTTCGTCAGGGAGAATGGTAATCCGAATATCACTACTCATGGACAGCATATATACAATGCCATTCAATGGCTGAAAGGTGGCGGAAAGCTCCTTGGACTTCGCCTCACCGCAAATGATGCTCGTCCTGCATTTGCTGTCCTTAACGTCCGTACAAAACACGTGGCGAATTATACCGTGGATTGTCCGTTCCATACGGCAGACCCGAACGCCGAAGATACTTCGCTTAACTGTGAAGAGCGTGGAAAGGAAGACAACGACACCGAGTTCTGTGCAAAATACAGAACAACGGCGCTGCGCATCAGCACAACGTTCACACCAATTCCTCCTGAGCTTATCACTAACGACATTATGTCGATGTCTGAGAACCTCATGCTCAAGCAGCTTATGGCTACTATTAAGAGCGAGGCTGAGAAGCTCAACACACCTACAAACTATGCGGCTGCGTCTGAGGATATGAAGAAACTTCACACCGAAGGGTGGACAAACCACTTCCTCACAATCTTCAAGATTAACGGCGCTGGTAAGTTCGGCAATGATTACGGTCTTACTTTTTCACTCGACCAGACTCGTGAGGAAGACCTTGAGGATTCACGTCGCTATTTCTATACCGTATACAAGCGCGATGAAAACGGCAACCTTGAGAAAAAGACAACACCGTATTCTATTTCGTTTAACCCGAGCGCAACAGACTCTACTGGCTTGCAGTCAGAGTTCATCGACACTGTCGTGAAGTCTGAGGACTACCAGAAAGAGTTTACAGGCATCGGCGTCTACACAGACGAGAAAGAGTATAATAAGCTCTTCGAACTCTTCGGTAAATACATTGCACCGGTTACCTGCTCAAAGGTTCCTGCGAATACAGTAATTCCGAAGCTTGGCGATGATGCTCGCTTTGTTGATTTCTTCACACTGGTTGACCGGGAAGGAAACTCTTACAAGAGATTCCTCGACCCGACTGCAGAAGAGAAAGCTGCTATGGAAACTGCAGGAGTTCCAGACATGGACTTCCGCACTGAGCAGTACCTCATGAACGGTTCTGACGGTAGCTTGGATAAGAATAACTATCTTACTCCGAACCCGGAAGACGAAGACAAGCCGTACACAATCAACGGCGTTGCCAACAAGACCGAGAAAGAGGTTGAAGCGGCGATTCAGGTTGTGAAAGACAACCTTCTGTATGACGCATATGCGGGTAAGATTGACCCGAACATCATTTCGCCGTACAAGTATCAGATTTCTTGTGTCATCGACGCTGGAAATACCCCTGATGTCAAGAAGCAGATGGTTTACTTCTGCCGCGAACGTCTCGATGTTGTAGCATATCTTGACTGCTCAGGTGCACCTTCTGTACAGGCAGCTAAGAACTTCCGTGATTTGTATCTCACCGGTTTCTACGACTGGAACGCGTCATTGTGGCCTCAGGCTGGCGTTGCATACGATATCTACACTAAACGTAATATCGACGTTACCTACTGCTTCGACATTGCTTACAAGCTTCCGAATCTCCGAAATACGGAAGGTCCGAACCGCTTGATGGCGGGTACGAAGAAAGGTGCCGTTGCTACGATGAGTTCTCTCAACTGGTATCCTGATGAGGACCAGAAGACCGAACTTCTGAAGAAGCAAATGAACTACGTTGAAGAAGTGCGCCTCAAGCAGTATGCAATCATGTCTACACGTACACTGTACGACAAACGTTTGTCATACCTCGCGGTTATTCGCAATGCGCACTGTATTTGCGAAGCGGTCTACGTCGGGCGCCAGATTCTTACGGATTTGCGCTTCGAGGAAGTTCCGTCAATTGCAATGACAAAAGCAAAGGAGCAGATTACTCGTAACCTCATGTACCTTATCAGCAACGGTCCTGTTGAGAGACTCACTGTAGTCGCATCTCAGAGCCAGCAGGAAGCGTACGAGAACGCAGCGTCTGTTACCATCGAGATGAAGTTTACTGACTTCATTCACACTTGGAAGTTCAATATCGTGGCGGCACGCTAAGGAGTTAAAGTATGAGCGATTCAACTATTGACTTGAGTGGAACTACGGGTTGGACCAATGCCCACACTGTAGTCTACGATCTGCGTGATAACAACGTCTTCTTGGGCGTACCTAACGTCACGCAGAATACGCTTCCTGTAATCGACCCGTTCATCGGCGGTTACGGTCGCGTCTGGTGTCTCCAGTCACCGGTGTTCTTTGAGCCTAACTTGCGCGGTCTTTGGCAACGTATGGTTGAGCGTTACTGCCGTGGTTTGTCAGGATTGAGCAACTACGAGTTGCAGACGACTGACATTACTTATGGCAACACGGCTGAGACATACACTGTCGCAACCGGTATCAAGCGCGGTAACAACCAGTTCAACTTGAAGTTCCAGGAACTTCAGGGTGGACTGTTCCGCAACATGTCGAAATACTGGGTAACTGGTATTTCAGACCTCGGTTCCGGTTACGGCACATATCACGGCAAGGTTTTCGACGGTTCAAACCTCAGATTCTCTGCCGTGAACCATACGAGCATCATGCTCTATGCATTGACGGATAACTCCGGTGGTGCATACGGTCTTGAGTCGTTGGAGTTTGCATGTCTTTGGTTTGCTGCATTCCCGACATCTGTTCCGAACTCTCATTTGGAATACAGTGTTGGTGAGCATAACACTACGGACATTGATATGGCGTTTAATGGTATTTACCATGAAAACAACACAATCAACACGTTCGCTGCGAACATGCTGCAGATTTCCAACTTCTACAAAGACAACTACGACAACTTCAACCTCGGTCCTATCACAATCAATTCTGCAAGCAGAAGCGAGGACGATTCAGCGGTCGAGACAGCAGGCATCGAGCCTATGCAGGGTGGTGCTGGTCCTTCTGGAGATTACGAAGGAAGTGCAAACCAATACGACAACCTTGTATCCGAAGTTGGTATGGTTCAGCTTCAGAGCGACGGCGAATAGTCGTAATTTATCCAAACGAATTCTCGGGAGCTTCGGCTCCCGAGTTTCTTTGCTCATTTATTAGCGAAAACACTCAGCTAACACTTAAAAAGTGTCTTTGGAGGATAATTATGGCTAAAGACGATTTTGACGATTTTGGCATGGATATGGACTTTGATATGGATTTGTCAAAAGAAACCCCTTCCGAAACCAAGCATAGCTTCTTCAAAGACCTCGCATCCGGATTTATTGAGGGTGCTGTAGGCAAGATGGATGAGTACCTCCCTGCCGCTGCAGACACGCGTCATTCTATGGATGAAATGCGTGAAACTATGAGAAACCAGCGCGATGTAATACGCCAGAATATGAATAAAGTTGGCGAAGTTCTCCAGAAAGGAGTTATCGACAACGTTCGTGAGACGTTCAAAACTATCAAGAGTTCAAAGAACTTAAAAGACGTTATCACAAACCTTGATACTGGCTTAAATAAGATTCGTAAAGATTTGGCGTACGCCATTGATGCTGATACAGCAGCTTCCCTTGATGACGAGGCGATGAATGATGACCTCGACTTTAGCTCATCTACTCCTGCAGCTACAGGAACACAAGTTAGTGCTGGTAAGAGTACATCTATGCCGAGCACCGATGCTGAAACCCGTCTGCGTAACGAGAAACTTGGACTTGACCCGAACTTTGGCATTCAACCAGAGCAGGGTGGTTATAGTGGAACTACTGTAATTAATAAGCATATCGTTACGAATAAGACGCCTCAGGCTACAAAGGGTGATATGCTGAAGATTAATGCAGAGCAGCTTTTCAATACTGCTCTGCGTGAGACAATCATTTCATCTTCTTCGCAACTCATTGCCAATAACGTAAAACTTTTCAAAGAACAGGTTGTGTTGGATAACCAGCGCCACATCGAGAAGATGAACGTTATGCAGCATATTGCTGAGTCTGTTGATAAGAGCGCACGTATTTTCGCTGAACAGATTGCTCCGAAACAGGCTGAGATGACCGAGAAAGTCAAAAAGATGGAAGTTCAGCTCACTGACCTTATTGCGCTCGAACGTGACTCAAATACGTTTGATTCTTTGCGTTCTGATAACTCGAAGAAGACACGTGCTAAACGTATTACTGACTTCACATCTTCAGGAGCTATTGATATTGGTGGATTATATTCTCACATGAGCGAGCAGCTTAAAGAATCTGCCAATAATATGGGTCTTGATATGATTCTCGGCATGAAAGATATGCTTCCGATGATGCTTATGGGTGGAGGTAGAACTTCACTTGGTAAATTAATCGGTAAGGGTGCTGGAACCGTAGCAATGATGCCGTTCAAAGAAACTCTCGGTAAACTCAACGATAGGCTTGAAACGTTCGTTCCTGACATGATGATGAAAGGACTTCAGTACATGAAGGACAAAGGAGGAATCCTTGGTTCTATTGCTGAAATGAGTGGTATTAAGACCGGTACTGATAAAACAGTGTCGTTTGAGAAAAGAAATCGTCGTACAAACTTCGATATGGTTACTCGTACCGCTATCACTGAAGTTATTCCTGGATACTTGGCAAAGATTTACTCTGCAGTTTCTCATACTGAGGAGCTTGCGTTTGATTATAAGAATCTTCGTTTCACTGGAGCAAAGCAGCTCCGTCAGGAAAATGACCGTGAAATTCGTAATGCTGGTATGATGAGTATGTCCGGTACCAAACATGATATACTCAATGCTGGTAAAGAGAATAAAGCTCTCGGATTGCAGGAATTGATTATAGACCAAGATGAGTTAGATAAGATTCTGGTAAACATCGTGTCTTCTGGAAGACACTTTGACCCAACTCATATCAATGAAGAACTCGTATTCAAGGGCGTAAATAAAGCTGCACAAGAGAACTTCAAACGAATGCTGAAGCGTATGCCTCGTCAAGAGTTGGAGAAGCTCAACATCAACGCATCTCATGCGAGAGCCTCAAGAGACCGTGTCCTTGAGGAAAAGGGTATTGAACTTCAAGAATATGGAATGACTCAGCAGCTTAGCAAAGGAAATATTGACAACCAGATTGCAGACCTTAAACGCAAGAAGTGGAACCTTGATAATATCAACGGTGCTAACGGCGGATTGAACGTTCGTAACACTGAAGAGTACATGAAGAAGCTCAAGGAAAATGCCGAGATTGATAAGCAAATCAAAGAACTTGAGTTGACAAAACTTCAGAGTGCCGACAAAGAAAAGGTTTCAAATGCAGCAGATAATTACACATCAAAGATTTACGATTTGCTGTTAAATGGTATCGTTGTTTACTCACAGCCACTCGGAAAGAATGAAAAACGTAAGCTGAAAGAATTGCGTAACCAGCGTTCAGAAGAGATATCTTCAGAATTGAAGGCTAAACAGGCTCGTGAAGCTAAGCAAAAAGACCTTGACGATGCTATTAAGCAGTACCATGATTTTGCTGCTCAGAATGAGTACGATTTGTACGATGCTGTAACAGGTTATCGTGAGAACCATAATAAAGCATTCATTTCAAGATTCGACGACATCTTCGGCGGTCGTGTTGGTAAGTTCTTAAATAAAGCGTCTGGTGGTAAACTTGATGTCTTTAGACAGAGCGATACTTACAAGAAATGGCAGGAGTTCAATAATAAGGTTACTGGCGGTATCAATAAGCTTACACAGAGTATAGACGACGGTACTCTTGGAGAGACTATTAAGAATACTGCTGAAAATGCTTATTCTGGTCTTATGCGTGCTGCTGGTGGCAACGCCGGTGGTGGAGCTCTTCTCCCGAGAGTATTCAATAAAGCTAAAGAAGCGATTTCTGAAGCTATAGCTCCAAAGGGATTCAAAGATTCTGAAAATGTACCTGCTCCTGCTGCTGAACCACAGCTCGAAACTACGAAACCTGCGACACAGACTACTGGTCTTATGCGTGCTGCTGGTGGCAACGCCGGTGGTGGAGCTCTTCTCCCGAGATTTCCAGTAAATGGTACAGCTGCTCTTAAACCTGAGTATGCAGAACCTACTACAGAAGAACTTGAGTTCGAGAAGAATAAGCAACTTATGATTCAGAGAACTAAGGTCAACGACATCCGTGATTCTCTCATGAAAACTATCGGTATGACGCCTGAGAAGGTTAAGAAAGTTGAGGCTTTCGTTGAAAAGACAAAGAGTCTCATGGAGCCCGATAAGATTCGTGAAGAGATTGCAAAGTTCACTGAAACGTTTGGTAAAGATGACCATACTCCTGTCGCTAATACAATGCGTATTCTCAAGATGACGCCGGATATGACTGCAGAAGCAGTTGCTGCGAAAATCGAAGAGAATAAACGTATTGACAAAGCGATTGCTGATGAAATGGATTTGGCTGTTGCTAAGCAGAAAGTCATTCTCAGATACCGTGGAGCACTCGAAGAAAAGATTTTCAATATCGAACACAATAACCTCACCAACTCTCTGGTTCGTATGTACTCTAAAGACGCACAAATGCAGTTCCAGAAAGACATCAAAGATATTCAGAACGCAACGTCTGTTGAGGAGATCCAGAATATCATTCACAAGCAGGTCAAGAACGAAGAAGATTTGAAGAAATTCGAAACGTTCTCTGATGATGAGATGAAAGAAGTCAATATTCGAGCCAAGAACTCTCTGAATAAGAAGTATGGACGTGAAATTGATACTTCTATCGACGATGAGAAGATTCGTGCTGAAATCGCAGCTAAGCATAGCGGTGGAAAGGCCTTCAAGAATAAGTATGATGCAAAAGAAGAACAGAAATTGCTCTATGAAATCATTGAAGAAAAAGGTGAATCAGCATTGTCTCCTGAATCTCGTGCACGTTTGCGTAAGAGCTACAAATATGGATTCATGGGTGGAATCGCCGCAAAGTTCAACGATACAGTTGATAGTCTGAACCGTTTTATCTTTGGTGAAAATAAACGTCAGCTTCAGAAGGGCACCAAGAATATCGCAAATATGCTTATGTCTGGAGTTAAGGGGCTTCCTGCAAAGATGTCTCAGTATATCTTTGGTGGAAAGGATGGCCCTGGACTACTTCAGAAACTTGCTGTTCCTATGCTAAAAGGTATGGAGAATGTAAGGCACGAGGTCGTTGATAAACTCATCAATCCATTCAAATCAGTTGGTACTGAGCTTAAACGTTCAGTTGGTTGGTTTGCACGTGATGTAGTCTCAAACGTTGGTGATAGAATCACTCAGATATTCGGTACAAAGCGTGATAGGGCAATGCGTCGCGTTGAACGCAATAAACGTATCGCTGAAAAACTCAGAAACTGGAATGCTGAACGTCAAGCTGAAGGTAAGGGTGCTGTAGGTGGAATGCTTGCAGGAAAACTTGCCGACGTTATCTCTGGAACTGCAAAGTTCGGTGGTAAGTTAACTTCAATCCCAATGTCTATGGTTTCTAACGCTGCGCTTAAGTCGTCTACTAAACGTATGAAGAATATGCTTGCTGCCGGTCGCATATCTCAGGAAGAGTACGACGATTGGATTACACAGCAGGATGTAAATCGTACCGAAGAAGATAAGAAACACGAAGCAAATCAGAAAGCTATCGAAGCATATTCTCAGCGTCTTAACGTTGACCGTATTCAGGATGAAAAACTGAAGAATCAGATTGCTAACTACGACAAAGAGTTTGGTGATTTGAGTAAACGTGCTAACGAAATGACTTGGGAAGAACTCAAAGCTGACAAAGAACGTGCTCGTGCTCAGGCTGCGAAGAACCGTATCAAAATCGAACGTGGTGAAAAGCTCACTGAAGAAGAACAGATGGCTGCGCTTACTGTCAAGGAGCAGATGTGGCGTAAACAAGATGACTACGCACGTAAGATTAAGGAAGAAATGGAGCGTCAGGATAAAACCCGCGATATCGAAGAATTTAATATGGCGAAAGAACGCACTGGAGCTGTAAATAAGATTCTCGACTTCCTTCATGGTTGGTCCGATAAGCAGGATAAAGAACGCGAAGAGTATCTCGAAGACAAGAGACATGAAGAAGCTCAGGCGAAGATTGCTCACGATAATGCTGTTGACCCATTCACTACAGGTAAGCGTAGTCTTGATGTAGATGGAATTGGTACTATAACCAATAAAGGTGGACAGATAGAGCGTATCGTTCAGAAAGCTACAAGCCCGAGTTATGGTCTTACTCTTGGAGAAAAAGGTCTTGAAAGAGCAATAGCTATAGCTACAAAAGCAGCTAACGCAAATTATCCTGGAGCAAAAGAAGCTCTCAGTAACCTAGAATCGTCTCGTGCTCAGATTGAGCAGGGTATGGATAAAGCTCCTCGCACAAAAGAAGGCTATCACGTTTCAAGTGTAGATTCTTCTATAGCGTCACAGATTTACAAGAAAACTGCTGGACGTTTTGTAACTGCTGGCGAAGCATTCAAAGAAGGTGGTCTTGTAGGTCTCGCTAAGGCTGGAGCAAAAGGTATTGCAAACGACGTTAAAGACATCGCAGCAGTTCCTTTCCAAACTATCGGTTCTGCAGCTGCTACTACTCGTAATATACTCATTGGAAATAAAGGCGAAGATGGTCATTATCACGGTGGACTAAAAGATAAGATTTACACTACTGGTATCGGTATGCGTAACGCTATCGACGATATGAGAACAGCTGTCAAAGAAGACGGAACTACTCATGTTATCGGCGGTGGTATAAAGAGTCTTATGTTTGGACGTAAACGAGATTCTCAGACAGGACTCGTTGAAGGTTCTCGTGCTGATATGCTTATGGACAAGAAAAAAGATTTACCTGAACAGCAGCTCACTCAGCTCGAAGAAATCAAAGAAACCATTACTGGTATGCGTGATGAGTTTACTGAACGTGATGACCGTGACCAGAAAGAAAAGAAGAAATCCAAGAAAGAGAAAATGAAGGAAGGATTCGGAAAGGTTCTTGACTTTGCCAAGAAGTGGGGATTACCTACGCTCGGTCTTGGAGCTGGTGCAGCTAGTTTGGCTGCCGGTGGAATTGGATTGGCTAACTGGGGTAAGAATATCTTTAGAAGAACTAAGGAAGAAGGTATTACTGGATTCCTCGGTGAAGCTACTGGTATTGATAGCTCTGGGGATTCAAGATTTAACTCTGACGGCACATATAAAACCAAGTTCCAGATGGCTAAAGACCGTTTTAAGGCTGGTCGTTGGTTGGTAGGCAAGCACGGCGCTAAACTCGCGGTAAATCTCGTGAAGAAAAATGGTGGTAAACTCGGTAAAAACTTTGCTGAGCTTGGTGCTAAGATTGGTGGTAAGGTTGCAAAAACTGGTGCTGGAACCGTTCTCAAGAAGAGTGCTGGTAGAATCATTAGTACAATCACAGCTTTCCTTTCAAAGCCGAGCATTGCGAAGCATTTGCCAAAAGGTGCTGTCAAACACATCGCCGACGTTGTAGGTAAGAAAGCTATTCAAGAAGCTGGAAAAGGAGCCGCTAAAGGCGCTGCGAAAACCCTGTTGAAGAACGTTGCTGGTTTTGTTACTGGCGGCGGATTGACAGCTGCGCTTGCTGCTGCAGACTTCGTATCAGGTATGCACGATGCTCCGAGGTACTTCAAAGTAAGTAAAGGAATGAAGATTACTGCAAAGATGAGAGTAACAGCCGGTCTTTGTAAGGCTCTTACAAACTTACTCTTTGGTATCATTCCTGCAGACTGGTTGACTAAAACTATCTACAACTTGATTGCTACAGACGAAGAAAAACAAGACCTCGAACAGGGACAGCAGGATTTAGTATCGAGAGCTTACAATCTTGGTGCTGACGTTGACCCTACACGTCTCAACGAACTTGAAAATAAGACACTAGGTAAAAAGTTCTTCAATCTCTTCAAGAGCAAAAATAAGATTGAAGCTGAAGAAGCCAAGCTTATGGGCATGGATATTGAAAGATACCGTGAGTTCAAGAAGGATTATGACGCTCAGCTCGAAAGACTCAAGAACGACAAAGACGCAATGAATAAAATCGAGGGTGAAAACTTTGAGAAGGGTATGAAAAATGGTGAACTCGGAACTTCCAATCTTGTGACTGGACCGGGCGGAGTCATTATGAATAACCCTGATAAAAAGAGTGATAAACAGATTGCTCTTGATAAACTCAAAGAAGGAACTCCTATTGAGGTTAAAGGTGTTGGTGAAGTAAAGAACGACGATATCGTTAATGCAATGAAAGACTCCGTGAATCTCGATAAGGTAAAGATGATGTCTACCAAGACATACAATACCAAGAAGAAGATTCTCGAAGAAGCTGTTAAGATGGAATATCCTGGGGCAAAAGATGCGCTTGATGCGTTGAAGTCGTCTTACAAGAAGGAAGCTATCAAGAACGTTGCTAAAGCTGCACTGATAGGCGGTATTCCGAGACTTCTGTTTACAGAGTGGAAGAAACGTAAAGGCGAGCAAAATGAAATCGAACTTCACAATATCGAATCTGGAAAAGATATAGACCTTGGTAATGGAATTATCGTAAATAAAGCTTCGCTTGATTCATCAATTCAGGCTTCTCAAAACGAGGATGCTCTTGGAGAGATGGATAGAAAGGCACGAATGAATCTCTTGAAAGTGCTGCGTAAAGGTTCTGAGATTAAATATCCGGGAGCTGACGAAGCGTACAAGAAAGTTCGAAGTTTTCAGCGTCAGAAATCTTGGGATGCTGCTAAAGCAAAACTCAAGGATGTTGGTAAATCCGTATGGAACGGTGCCAAGAAAGTTCTCGGAGTAGCTGCGACGATCACAGGTGCTAAACAGCTGTGGAATGCTGGTAAGTTCCTTGTAAAAGGTGCTAGTAAAGCTATTGGAATTGGAATGGGTGCCGTTGCCAAGTTTGCAAGCGAAGGTGGAAACAAAGTAAAAGAAGGTGTAAAAGAAGCACTTACTAAAGCCGGTGAAATCAAGGATAAAGTTTTTGGTAAAGTATCCGATGCTGTTCATGCAATGGGTGAGGGTATCTCAAATGGTCTCGGTAAGGCTGGAGACTTCTTCAAAGGAATCTTCTCTAGTCTCACAAACTTCTTCAAGGACAAATGGGAGAAAATCAAAAACTGGGGTAAGAATCTCATTGAGGGTGCAAAAGACTTCAAGAACGACCCTATTGGTTTTATGAGTAAGAAAGCCGCGAGTCTTAAAGATGCTGTAGCTGATAAGATTGAAGGTGTGAAGAACTCTGCGATTGTACGCAAGGGAGCTTCAATGCTTAGTACTGCTACTAACTTCTGGAATAACTCCAAAGTTGGTTCTGCTGTAAATGCTACGCTTAGCGAAATCCAGAAAAAAGGATTAGCGAAGTGGGCGTTCGGTAAGATAAAAGGTGCTGGTGATGCAGTCAAGCAGTTCTGGAGCAATCGTAAGAAAACTCAGAACGAGATTGATTCAGCATTACGTTCGGACCCTCAGTCAGTTATAGCATTAGCTTCGCAGATTACAGGTGGTATAAAAGGTCAGACAAAAAACATTGGTGCGTTGAGCCCTGAAATGGCTAAGCGTGTTAATGCATTCTTGAACGACCCGAGAGTTAAAGGACGGGGCGTAAGCATTCGCGAAAGCGTACGTTCACCTGCAGTTCAGCTCGCGTACTACTCAAAGTCTCGTGCAAGCAAAGATACAACCGACCAGCTTATGAAAATCGCAGGATTCCCTGCAGGTGCTAAGTTCTGGGGCGGTGAAGTTAGTAATCCTGTAACTTGGACGATTGCATCAAATCACTTTGATGGAAATGCAGTTGATCTTGAGCCTGGAAAGATTGGCTACGATAGGCTTGGTAAGATTGCTAAAGAATACGGTCTTGAATGGGGTGGAGATTGGGCAGGCCATGCTGATAAGCCTCACTTCCAGTTAGACAAGAACGTAAAGAATATCGTTGATGATGCTTGGAGGGTAGACCAGCCAGCAAGTGCAGGTTCACCTATTGAATCTAGTTCTTTACAGACTGAGACAAAAGGTGGAACTCCTATTACACAAGCTGCTGCTGATATAGGTCAAGCAACAACTACAACTGCTCAGTTGGATATGTCTGCTAACAAACAGGCAGTTCCTGCGCCTACACAGCCTGCTGTAAATACATCGGATTCTGCTGGTGGTTCAAGTGCTGATGTTGGTAGTGTGGTAAGCAATACTGACGCTGCTATTGAAACCGCTAACTATTCAACTGTGAAGAAAGTTGAAGACCTTACTCAAACAAACGACCCATTGACTTCAAATCTCAGTAGCATGGCTGAACAGGCTAGTACAGCTGCTAAGACCGCTGAATCAATGGATACAAATACTCAAGCAACTCAAGCAAACACGGATGCGATGAATCGGTTGGCTGCTGCTATGGAACAGCAAAACGAACTCAACAAAACGATTGCTGAATCTGCAAGTTCTAATAACAGTAAACGTCGTGTAAGCTTTGAGGAACTTTCTGCAGAAGCTGATAAACTTGCTCGTAAACGACTTGAAGGTCAGCGTCCTACTACTAGAGCAGCGCAATTCTCAGACCCTGAGTATGCGAAACTTTGGCATGAGATGCAAGCACCTGCTGGAAATATCGGTCAAGCATTGGTTGACGCAGAATATGTCAGACGATACTCTGACGTTGCATCGTAATCAAAAAATAAAGTCTCCCGGGCTTAAGCCCGGGAGTTCTTTTACATTCCTATCATTTCAAGAAATTCTTGTTCACTAATTATCTTGACGCCAAACTTCAAAGCATTGAGATACTTTGAAGATGTAGGTTCAATCAAATTAGTTACAAGATAAGCAGTCTTTTTGGTTACAGCACTCTTAGTATTTGCGCCATTTAATTGAGCTAAGTGTTCCATCTCAGCACGGTTGCCTGTTTCGAATGAACCTGTAAATACAACGTCTTGGTCTCTGAATACCAATTCGTTCTTACCGCCATTCTCAACACGAGGAACTAACTTGAACTTACCAACTTTCAGAATCTTGAAAGTTTCACCTCTCAATGAGTTCAACCCATCAAGAAGTGTCTGTGCTGTAATTACTGCAACTCCACGTATAGAGCTTAACGAATCAACCGAAGCATCCATTATAGATTCAAGTGTGTCAAATCCAGCATCTACAATGGTCTGTGCTAACGTTTCACCAATACCGTCTATATCAAGCCCCGCAATAAATCTTGCTAAGCTTAATTCAGTCGGATGATTGCGAATATTATCACAAATAGCCACGGCTCGTTTTGAAAAGTTCTCCTTTGGGTTTGTGATGAAGAACTTTGTAATGTTTGAAGGATGTACGGTTGTATACAAGCTGTGAATATCCTCGACGACTCCGTTATCAAACAGAACCTTCAAGAATGTGATTCCGAGTCCTTTGATATCCATAACCTGAATCCACTTTGACACACGGTGAAATGCACGTTTTATACATGCTTGGTTAGGACATCGAACTTCAGTATCTGTAACTACAAGCTTCGTTCCACAACCATCGCATGTTGTAGGCGGAACGATTGCTCCCAAGAACTTACCTCCAGGAATCTGACTTTCAATCTTTGGGATTATCTCGCCACGCTTGGATACAACGATTTTAGAACCGATGTAAACTCCAAGCGATTTAATCGTTCCCATATTTACGAGGTTAGCACGCTTCACGATTGTGCCGCAGAGTTCTACAGGTTCATAAATTGCTACAGGTGTGTACGTCGGTCCGTTCTGAGACCATTCAACGCTCGTGATTGTAGTAACCGCAGTATCAAGCTCGAACTTGAACGCGATTTGACTGTCTGGTCTTGGTAAATCTGCGTCTTCAGGGTGCAAGTTATTATCCTTAATTACCAACCCGTCGATATTGTATGGAAGATTTTCACGAAGCACTTGCATCTTGTCTCTGAACTCGATAACTTTCATTGGATTGGTAAATACCTCATACCAAGCTGTGGTGAAGCCTTGCTTAGTAAGCCAACGTAGTTTATCAAGCTCATTATTGAACTTTACAGAATCACAGGTACTGATAGCATCATAGCAAATGATTGTGAGATTCTCACATCCTTCACCATTCCGCCGTTTCATGATACCATTAGCTGTATTTCTACAATTCGCCTTGTCGAAGTATTTGCTCTGGAAAACGCCCTTCATGAGGATAACTTCACCTCGTGTAGCCCCAGAAAATCCACCTGAAACTTCAGGGATAAATCCTTGCATTTTCCTTGCATTTGACGTTATAACGTCCCCATAGTACCCATTGCCACGTGTAACTGCTTTGACACATTTTCCGTTGGAATATTGCAATTCGATACTACAACCGTCGAGCTTATGCTCGACAATCATTTCCGTCCACATGTGTTTATTGTACCACGCATTAAACGTAGCATACGAATTGCATTTATTCTGACTTCCCATTGGGATTATGTGTTTTACTTTTTCAAAATCGTCGCTGTGGTCAAATCCAACTTTCTTTAAGACCGGATTATCTGGGTCGAGCTCAGTAAGCTCGTCCCAGTATCTGTCAAATTGAGAGTCTGGAATCTCAGCGTCGCCATTATAATAGAGGTCTTGATTTCTCTTGATAAGATACTCAAGCTCCTCTATTCTCCTCTTGTCTGCTGTGTTGTGTTTCATAAATGCCTCTTATTCATAATGCTTTAAGAGTGTGGTAAACTTGTAACCGTATTTGTTATTCAAATCTACCAACTCCTGAAATCTTTTATCTGCTGAATCTCTGGTAGGAAATGTCTCTTGTATAGACTCATAATGTCCATCTTCCATAGGCGCACCATATGATATAGTATAATCTGAAGTTATCTTCATTAGTTTCTCCTTTGCTTTTTCAAAGCGGTTGTAAGCTTATAGTATTGTCCGCAATTCATGTGCTTTATAGATTGCTCCTTATATATAGAATGTATAATTACAACAAAAAATATCAGCTCCACGGGTGCACCCGTGGAGCCAATCTTTCTGCGTCAGCTAACGCATAATCTTACAACTCATGCACTTGGGTTGCATTGGAACTGAGGCGACTATTGGTGGCAATCGCTAGTCGTCCACAGTTACGAGATATCGTCTTTCAAAGATGTATTACTACATCTCACGAGTTTGCTAAACTTGTCATGTAGACACCTCATCCCGAGAGAGTGCACACTCAGGACTTCTTCGCATCATTTAATCGCTCTTGCCCTACACCGCGTGAGCGAACTATCGAAAGTAGTCGAACTTGACCTAAACTAACTCTGACTGTTGAATAGGGTAATCGACAGTTTCGAAAGCAGATTATCGGCTAATCGGAGCGCCGAACTCCATACCCACGGTTCTACCAAGTTGCGCAAACTCAGCATTCAGCGAACCATATTGAAAGAGCTAACGTGCTCTAAAGCGCCTCAAGATAGGAGAAAACAGGCGCCGGTGCAATGCGCATGACGATTAGCTCGAACGGGGATAACGGAGCTAACTGTCTTGCAACCTCAGTAACGTACTGTTACTGAGTTTTTATTTTTTAATCAAGAATATGAGGGTCGTACTTTGAATTTGTCGCCATACAGTAGTACGCATATACTGTGAGTAAGTCACTCTTGGTAGGTCCTTTGGTCGCAGCTGAATGACTTAAATCCCCGACTACCAAATCATAGAACTGACCGAGATATTCATGTGTCAACGGAATCAAAGCAACGCAATCATGTTCTTTCTGATGGTAGATACCTTCGATATCATAGCATTTCCCTTTGTATCTGTAAACACAGTGTGAAGTTGGAAATGCTACGCAAACTTCACCGCCGGGATAATTTGCTTCGAGAATCTTAGCAAAGTTGTAACACTGCCCTGCACGAAACAGTAGTCTCACAACTTCTTGCTGATCTTCATTGAACTGTCCACAGTTATCATAAATAGTTTCAATGAACTTGAGAATTGATTTCTTTTTCATAATTGCTCCTTAAAAAGAATATCGGGAGCCAAAGCTCCCGAGCTATTATTTCGTCGAATTGATAAGCTTGCGATACATCGACAAATCAATTACTAATGGATACAGAAGATGTGCAGGTACTCCTTCCAAAGCTCTTGATTTGAGATATTTCTCAACCATATTCAAACACCGTTCACAGAGGTTCATGTTTACGGGAATTACAGAACCTTCTTTTGTCTTCGTGCGACAAACATATCTACTATACTCCTTTACGGATTCTGCTGAGCAAACACTACAAGCAGAGTTTCCATACGGAGAGTATGTTACTTGCTGAGACATACTAGTTGCCCTCCAATATCCAAGCGATTTTCTTCCAAATTGTACTCCTTAGTTAAATGATGCATATTTCTCACTGTACGGTACCCCTACTCTGTTCTGGACTGAGCCACCAGTCAGTCATATCCGTAGGAGTTCTGGTTGGAGTATTATTTTTGAGCATATCGTTCAAGTCAAAAACGCACTCATACTTCTGAGCAATATTGCCAGATTCCATAAAGCTAATTTTCCTGAGAACTTTGTCAAATATCTCAGCAGAGCACAGCGATTTCTTGATAGTTACACTAACTTTATACCTGAACTCTATAATGAGAGACTCCTGCTGCTCAAAGTATCTTGAGATATCATCAATCGCATATCTGGTATTGTCGATTATAATAAATCGTTTCATAATATCTCCTAAAAATAACTCCGCGATTACTCACGGAGTTTTGATTTATACGTGGTAGATTTTAGTTGCAATCATGTCAGCGTGATGAAGCAATAGCACTTCAGGAACTTTCTCAGTCACTTTGCTGAAGCGCATCATTTCTTCATTGGTAACACCGAAGACTCCCATGTGATAATTTACAGCAAGTTGCCACTCGTATGAGATATTACCATCGAAGTCCATACCCATCGTATTAAGGATTTTGAAAATACGTCTTAAGCTCTCAGCACCATGACCAATCGTAAACTGTGAAGCGTTTTCTGGCTCTGCGTAATCGTACCAAGTCTTGATTTGTCCAGCTTTGTCGGTTTTTGACTTCTGAACGTAAGCTCCACACTTGCAGATGTCGTGGAAGACGCACGCAATTGGGTTGACTGAAAGTGGTTCGATACCGTAAGCGTTAGCTGTCTTGAGTGCAGCTTCGTATACTGCAAGCGAATGAGTAAGCAATCCACCTTCACACGCACCATGATACTTAGTGGATGCTGGAGCTGTCGTGAAATCAGGAAACTCTCTCAACACATTATCACAGAAGATATCGAAGATTTGGAAACCATTGGTACAATAAATATTTTTGCACTTATTGCGAATCTGGTTGATAATTTCAGTTACCAACTTCAATGAATCATCGTTCAATGACTCGGGTTTGGTTCTGAGTGATTCAAGAGTTTGAATTAACTCACTATCTCTGAGAAACTCATGGAATTGCTTCCAATCAATAATATATCTCATTATATCCTCCATATAAATTGATTTAGATGTGTCTTTGAATAGACATTTTACACCTCGATAAGATTATGTATATGTACACCAAAAAATAATAAAGAACACCAGATACTTTCTGGTGTTCTTTATCACATCATCTTGAAAAAAATAGCTCCGCAGGAAACCCTGCGGAGTATAGAATTATTCAGACGATTTGCTCCAGTCTTCGTCTGGGTCGAAGCCATGTTGACGTTCCCAATCTATGTACGCTAATCTAGCATGAGTAATAGCATCACAATCTTGATTACAAGTCATACTCGCGCCATCTGTAACGCAGAAGAATGGAACTTTGTATTCTTCAGAAAGTTTCTTTACCCTCATCAAGAACTCTCTCGATTTAAGTTCTTTCGAAGCATTCTTCATATCGAGTTCTTTCCGCATCTCTTCAACCTTATGAATACTCTGCTTGTAAATCCTATAGTAAAGAACTTCACATAATATATTCATTACGCACATAATGCATTCAATCACTATAACTGTATTCATGGTTATCGGAGCATTACCAATGATGAAGAACGCTATCAAAATGCTAATACATCTAGCAATAATCTGTGAGGTTGAATGATATCTCGACCGTCTGCGAGAATGCTCAGTTCTATCATTACCATTGAACCATGCAGCATTGACTTCTACAAACATATATCCTTCGGCATTATTGAATCCATCAATTAATGCGTCAATAATCAGCAACTGCACAAGGTTATGTGTAATGATAAAGATTACCAAGCTAATCAAGTCACCAAACGTCATTGCGAGCACAAGTAGCTTATAGTTGTAGAAGACCTTACGTTTAATCTTTGTATTATCGAAGATTTTCGCCATGAAGAAATCCATGACAAAGAACGCAAACCCATACAACGTCATGGCGTAGTACGGAAGATTTTCTTGATAAGCCCTACCAATGAGCGACGGAGCAAATCCCCAGCACAGCCCACCAATGAAGATTGTCTTGCATAATTTCATTGAAATCTTGTACATATCTTTATTCATATGTAACTCCTTACTGGTGTTTCGCGAGTGGTTATCCAGTACCACGACAGAAATTAGACTTTCTTTCGTTAGTCTCATAATTATAATGTATAACGTCGGGGGG
>Ga0326513_10000088_pt1 | contig 66962 bp, 89 predicted proteins | sample 2_2465_0518_D_FD_203654 | JGI IMG/M metagenome (GOLD analysis project Ga0326513, IMG submission 203654) | Bovine rumen microbial communities from UC Davis, California, United States - 2_2465_0518 | ecosystem: Host-associated > Mammals > Digestive system > Stomach > Rumen | place: USA...
AAACAGGAGGGGGTGGATATTATATTAGACCCCCCTTAGGGTCTTATTGATATTCTCTAGGTACCTGCAAGAATGAGTTCGTTGATAGAATCATTCTCATCGTACTCTAAAGGTGTGAGATCTAAGTCTTCATCATCATAAACAGCAATGTACAAACCTGTTGGATCAGCTTCAACGAACGAAAGTATTGCTCGTTCAATCTCTTTTGCTTCTTCAACGAGTGTCATATCATCTGTTGTATGCGATAGTCTGTCAACAATTGAACAACTTCCATAATCATGACTTTCATCATAATTGTACCAATCACGGAATTGCGTGAAAGGTGACCAAGGATTGTCAATTGTTGTTAGTGCACAAGCTTTCATCGTTTTCACGCTTCTTTCGCTTTAATGTATTTTGTAATTGTTGATTCGCTAACATCAAGTCTGTCTGCAATCTCAGCAATTGTATAGTTACTTGCAGCAAGAGCTTTAATGTGGTCTACCTTTGCTTTACTAAGAACATTAGATTCTTTTGGTGTAGCTCTTGCACGTAAGTCATCAGGATCACAGTTAGCAAGTATCTTCTCTAATGCAGAGCTTGTTATTGCGCCTTTCTGTATAGCTTCCCATTCTCTATCAGTAAGAGTAATGTTACGCTCTTTACGTGTCTTAGAACCAAGTTCTGCACGAGCTTCAGCAACAGATGTCTGTCTAAGCTTCTGTAAGTCTTTCTTATTGTCTTTAAGATCAGGATTAGCTTCAATAGCAGCCCTAACTTTAGCAGCAGACTGTCTATTTGCAGCACGCTCCTTGATACTGTTCTTGAGGGCCTCATTAAGCTTGTAGTTAAGGGACGCTACTTCTGCAGCATACTCTTTCTTAGCAGCCCTATCAACAGTCATGTTAGGAGTATGTACTAACTCAAGACGTGCATCTCTTGCCATCTGTTTCATGTCATTAGCATAATCTGCATAAAGAACTTCCATTTTAGTACGTTTCTTAGAGATGAGTGTTCTTGCATCCTCTGTCTCCATCATCTTAGTACTCTTGTCCGTCCTCTCATGCACTTCTTCTACAACAGTTCCATCTTTCTTGACTTTAGTCTTAGTATAGAATCTCTGTGAATCAGGAGCTGTTTTGTAGATGAGTGAACCTTCTGGCTTGGTAGGGTCATACCATTCTTTACCTTTCTCGTTGACCTTAGGCTGTCCCTGTCTCTTAGGTACGTCTGCCTCACTCTTAGCACGAGAGAGGAGGGTAGCTGCGCCGCCATACTCAGGTTCGCCTGTCTTAGGATCAATCTTAACAGAGCCATCAGGATTGGTCTTAATCTGGTACTTCTTCTTGAGTTCAACAATGTTGTTGTCTTTCTCACTCTGCTTCCAGTCAAGGTGGTGCTTCTCTGCATCAATGACTACCATCGAATGCTTAGTTGCACGCACAAGTTCCTCTTCACTAGCTCCTGCCATTGTCATGTCCATGATCAGGTTAGCTGTGATGCCCATCTGTTTCTGTGTTGTTGCATGATTCATTGGATTGAAAGGTATACCATTTCGGCAGTACTGTCCTTTATCGTTAATAGAATCATACTGATAAGACTTGGAATCGAATCCAACAAGACCTTTAAGTGGTTCCTTGTTAGAGATCTTTACCTTGCCTTCTGGATCGTGTGTTGGGATTACCATTACAGTATCACCATCAAAGTCTGCACCTGACAGCTGTTCTGCAATGTTACTCTTGATACCGACAGCGTCATAACTATCAGTACCAATAATCTTTCTTCCTAATCTGTTCTTGTTATTAACAGTAAGAATAGGAATCTGATATATGCCCTCATGCGGATAGCGAACAAGAGCAACTTTAGTACCATCTGGATACTGAGGTGCAAAGCATTCGTTATCTTTTAGGGAGTTGATTGGTAAGATAACATGATACTTCTGATGCGGTAAGGCTGCAGCAGAGAGTGTTACGGCATTCTTATCACAACCTTCAGCGAACTTATTGAGATAATACTTTCGAATAGTAGGATTAGTTATAGACATGATGTCATCAAACTCATCCTTCTTATCTGCTCTAGCAAGATCGAGCTGTTTCTTTGCAAGCTGTGTTGACTGTTTTGCAAGGAACTGTGAAGGAAGTTTGTCATCCCACTCTGCCCAGTCGCCCTGTGCTGCACGTTTGTTGATAAGACCAAGCTTCTTTTCACCAGTTTTTTCATCAACGTATTCGTACTGTCCATCTGGCTTGATAGCAGAACCAAATGGGTTTGTAGGATCTTTCTTAAGGTTCTTGTCTACACTCTTAAGACAGTCTTTAGGTTCAGGACACTTTTCTCTTGTCTTATTTGTGTTAAAGGCAACGTCAATTCCTGGAGGCAAGTTATCAGAATATACAGCCATACCTTTAAGATAGTGTGTACCATCAACAAGGATTCGTACCTGAGAATATCTATCATCGCCAAGACTTAAATCCTTACAACCAGGTCTGATCTCGATGATACCGTCTTTCTCGATACCTTTGTAACCATCAGGGTCCTTGTCGTCAGCATACCTTACAAGTAAACGCTTTGAATCAAGACTCTCTGGATACTGGAATTTCTTGAACGTCTTTCCTCCATCGTCAGACTTATAATCAGTGATGGTCTTAATCTTATCGTAATCATAAATCTCTCTGAACTCAACATCAGGAGCAGCAAGAACTCTCTGTGTAGTCATCTGAGATGGATTGTTCGCCTGTGGTACTCTGTTACCGTAATCATGATAGCCTTCGCCAACAAGATAATAGATGGCAGTATCGAGTCGTTCTCTCTTTATTCCTAATTCGAGTTCAACATTTTTACCAACATCTATCATTTTCTTCTCGTCAACCTGTTCTTTAAGAAACTTTGCTGTGTCATGGATTTCGTTCATCTTTGCTACAGAACTCTCCTTGAACAGACTTCTTATTGAACTTTCGTTTACACCCATCTCTCTTGCAATTTCAGATGTATTGAGTCCATCATCTCGAAGTGAACACGCTCTTGCATATTTCTCCTGTCTTCTCTCATTAACGCAAATACTCTTTTCGTATCTGTATTCGTTGAGAGATACTCCAAACTCTTTGTAAACGTTCTCAGCAGTTTCGGTCCAACCTTTCTTCTTAAGTTCGTCGACTCTACCTAAAAAGTCTCGATTATCTCCGTGCTGATAAGGATCCTTTCCAGAACCCCAAGGATATCGTCCTGATCTCCTCTTCTTGCCATAGTGGAATAGTTCATCACCTTTACCTTCCATTATAGCTTCGTAAATTTCTGTGAGCTCAGCGGCCGTCTGGTTCACATTGATTACCCCCTAACTTTTCTAACTCTAGTTATACATAGATTTTTGAATAAGGGCATCTTCTTCTTTGATACGTTCCATAGCTTCTCTAATATCACTTGCTGTAACGTCTAAGATTAATATCTCGTCGTTCTGATAAATGCGAAGTTCTATAAGTCTCATATCTTCAGGGTCTTCCCTATATTCCAAACAAAATAGTGCGGCATACGCAACAAGCTGTTCAGGATGTATACGACCTGTGCCAGTCTTTAAATCGTGTATGCGAAGCTCTCCGTTTCGGTAGCTGATAGCATCCGCTGTCCCGAAGCAGTTATCCGAATAATACAACATGACTTCTGGATCCATATGAAATCCTATTGCATCGTTCACATAACTTTGAAGTGTTTTTACTTTTCCTCTTGGTACTGCTTGCTTGATTCCAAGTTTAATTGTCTTCGCAGCCCATTCGTGAAGTTCTGTTCCTTTCTCTGCTGCCTTACGTGTTGCGACATACTGCATGAGTCTTTCGTCATCGTACTTAAGCCAACACGGTTGAGACGGACTAAGACATGCATGCTTGCCGTTAAGATTTGAATGCTTCTTCCATTCCACTTAATACTTCCTCCTTATTCTCTGGGTAGATGAATGCTGAGAATGACATCTTATTGCAAATATCAACATAGTAATCCTGGTTGGGTCTATGACTTGCATTTGCTGATCTCTTGCATTCGAGTAATGCCCAATGATGATTGTAAAGAATAAGAAGGTCCGGAATCCCTTGAATATATCCAGCATCCATTTTTGCTACGATACAACCAGGGAACCGGTCCTTCAGTTCTTTGATGAGACTCCTTTGGAAATCTCGTTCAGGTTTGCTTTCTTTCATAAATATCTGGTCTCCATTCAGAATATATGATTTAGGAAAGGATGAAGAGAGATAGTAATCTAAACTAATTTAGATCTCGAATACCTCGAAAACGGGGCATCTTTTATCTCTCCTCATAAAAGGGCATGATTTTTACGCGAATTGTTTTTGTGTCGAGAATTAAGAAGAGGGCCTGTAAATTACAAGACCTCTTCGGTTTGGTTACTTTTTGAATTTGTTTGCTAGTTCGGTAAATAAACTACCAAGCAATATAACTGGTAACATCAGTATAACCAATATTGTTGTTATTATTCCCTGTCCTAAAGGCATAGCGTTAATGGTATCAAATATATCTTTATATTTGTTCATTACTCGCTTATTGTCTCTAAGACCAAATAATAATGCAATCATAATGGTTACAGATGCTACAATACTACTTATGTAGATTTTTATAGCCTGTTTCATATAAATAACCTCCTTTCCATTATAGCATATGTTTTTGAGACGATATAACGCTATAAAAATAAAAGCCCCTGTAAACTGCACAAGGGCTAAAGTAAACTTAAGTAATATTATTCATGATTTCTTTTGCAAGTATCTCCACCATACCTACAATAATCGCAGCTGGTACGAAGACCAGTGATCTTATCGTAAGCATGATGACTCTACACATAAATTTAAAATCGTGTTCTGTCATTACGTTCACCTCCACTAAAGGAGATGAATACTACACGACAGGATCTTTAACAGTTACAAGAATATCATCGTAGTAACTCCATACTTGTACCTTTCCATTCTTGTAATGTATTTCTATTGCCTCACTATTATCGAGCATTAGGTAATGAGATACATCTTTCGATAGCTCAGTATGTTTCTCGGTAAACAGAAGCATAATATCTATTTGTTCCATCTCGTATACCTCCCTAAATCATAGTACAGATATTCCGTACCACAGTACGGGACTTTTTTTGTGATATATACTGTGTAAAAACCCTTACGTGAAATATTTTTTATTAATATATAAATTAACGCAAAGGGGGCGATTATGTTTTAAGGTACCAATAGTAATACTTCATCCTCTCTATCCTCATCGACAATATTCTTATCTAACCTGTCAAGAACAAAGTCACATATTCTTTTTAGTTTAGAATAGGTAAGACCTCTAAAATCCCATTCATCGATCCATTGTCTCAACTTATTCTCACTAATATGAGTGCCCCAAGAAATATACTCATAACTCATAAGTCCATTAACAATAAACCACTCAATAGATCTCGTAACCACTTCTGCGGACAATAACTTACTTGGCGAATATCTACTCTTATCGTGGTAGAAGCATATTGTATGATCAACCATATAATTATAAAGTCTATCAAGGTCCTTATAATTAATGTTCCTCTTTCCGTCAATCCAGCGCTTAACCTCGAAAGTTCTAAGTCCAATATCCTTGCAGTAAAGATCAACATTACCAATGTCCACAATAATATCACGGTAGTCATCCTCATCCACTAGTTTAAGATTATACATCCTATTTTCATACTCTTCACTCTCGTAGAACTCTTTGCTAATAGAACCTAACGAGTACTTCCAAGTTCTAGGATAATACTTCCGACTCATCATGATCCACCTCTCATCATTCTCTCGCCAGCCTTGACCATCGCCATACCAATAAGTGTACGGACCGGCAAGAAATTGCTAATGACCTCTGGCTTACCAAGTTTCTCTGCAAGCCCCTTAACCGTATTCACCATTTGCTTATACTCAAGATCTCTCTCGCCATCTTCAAACTTTATCATGTTCTCGTACATATCATTTGCGGTTCTCTCGATAGTGTCCTCATTTGTACCAAGTATTATTATCTCAATAGGATCTGCCTCTTCACCATCAGGACAAGTAATAGTATCCACCATACAAGTCATCACAAGAGCATGCATAATGTCGCCCATATCCATACCTGCCCTTAACTTTCCAATAGCTTCCTTACCAAGTTTTACTTTATCCTCGAACTTCATATCAAATATCCTCCATGTTAATATACGGCATTTTATAAATCTCACACATCAGATGCTCTACTTCGCAACCCTTAGCAAATTTCCAATCCGGATGGAATAGCACAATATCACACTCACTCATCCTCTTGATAGCCTCGCCAATCTGATTAGCTCTAGCGTTCTTCGAATCAGCAGGTGCGGTGTAATCCCAGTTTGTCACGAACTTAACTTCACACTCCTCATCGAAGAATTCATTACGATATCTTTTGATAAACGCCTTGTACATCCTCTTAACATCAGCCGTAACTTCATCCTCTGTCCTGTTCTTGAATGGCAGCGAGAAGAATATCTTTGCCTCTCTTTTCTTTGCAGTAACCTTTTCTTTCATTAATATAACCTCCAACTTAAATTAAATATATAAAAGAATAAGAACCACTGAACTAATTGTCCAAATGGTCCTTAAACTCTTATTTATAGTTTTCTTTGGTGTGCTCTCTCAAAAGCATTACGGTTCCTAGACCGTGCACAACCATAAGTGCTATTCCAATTGCCGATGATGCTGTTGAACCAAATAGTTCTTCACCTACTAATGAGGCAATCATATCAGTAAATACGAATAATATTCCTATGATTGTAATCCAGTCTAACGGATCTTTAAATAATCTTTTGATCATTACTTTCACCTCCATTACAGAAGATGAAATCAATGCGAAATATTATACCCAATATCTTCGAACTTCTTGAGATCTTTTCTCGCATCTCTACATGCCCCTTCAAGTCTTGCAAGAAACTCACTCTCGTCTTCTTTGCAATAGTTCCAAGTTTCATACCACTTCATATGGCTCATGGGTTCTTCGAGTCTAACAGTCATTAAATCCTCTCCAACATTCTTTATCGAAATATAAACTTTATACTTCTTACAGAATCCCTTTATCTTGTTCCAAAAACTCCAATACATCATAACTAAAATCCTTTCTCAAATAAATCCTTAAAACAAAACAATAAAGAACCTGAATCATAAGATCCAAGTCCTTTAAAGTTCTGCGATGATAATTCCTACTTTCTTTTTAACTTTAATTTAATATTATACTTCTCACATAAGTATATCTTTAAACTAAGTATAAATATGAATAATAGTTCTATTGGCCATACAAGAAAGTGTCTAGTAAGTTTCTCAATACTAGCCTCGCTATCAAGTACTTCCGATAATCTAAAACTCATAAGCATACTTACTATAGTATATACCATAGTGAAAAGTATAGCAAATATAAAGTTTTCTGATTCGCTCATCATTATCACCTCCCATTAGAGAAGATGATTCACTCGCGAATATGATGGCTTAATCGTTCCATTCCACTCCAAAACCCAGAGCAAACAGAATATCCATATAGCTTTACTTCTTTCTTGCGTCTGCATAGTTGAATCCTTTCACAAGACTGTCACGAGTTCCACGATAGTTCCATTCAGGCTTCTCAAGCTTCTTAGCACAGCGTGGACAGATATCAATGTTACCGCTCTTACCGTGTTCCCAAGTGTCAGGAGTACCGTAGTCCATTCCGTTTTCTATTTCTACCGCATCAACCATATATCCGCAAATGTCGCAAATCGCAACTGTTCTAGTTTTTACCATTAATCTTCACCTTTCCAAAATCTTTTAAATATCTTTCCTATTGTCTCATCATTAAGTGTCGGCTTATGTACCCTGCCACCAACCTTAATATCTTCTTCAATGTTTATCACAGGCACCACTACTATCTGATCAAAATCCACATCCCACTTCTCAAGATACTCAGCAACTTTAACCCTTGAGTCAGAGTAGTAATACCCAATCTCAGTCTGACCGAGTGCGGTCTTCTTTGTAGCTTTGTAAATGTGAAAGTGTTTGTCTAAAGTCATTGACATAATTAAAACCTCCTTAAAGAATAAGAGTCTACGATAATATATACCATAGATCTCTTAATCTTAAACTTATTATTTCTGAGCTAGTTTATGCTCAAGTAATTCAATCTTCTTTTTCAGAAGATCGTTTTCTAGTTTGTAGTTCTCTAGTTCGAACTCTGACTCTTTTAGTTTTTCCTGTGCTCTACGTGCTTTGTCGTTAGAAGGTTTTATAGATTTCTCGAGTCTATTTACTCTCTTGTATAGTTCTAAACATTCTTCTACATAACGCTGAATTGATTCGTCTCTACGTTTAATCATACGTTCAAACATTTCAATTTTAGCGTTCTTAGCATCGAAAGCCTGTTCAACAACTGATACAATCATTTCAACTCGCTCATCGTCACTAATAAACCTAGATTCGAGTGCATCTTTGACCACATTTGTCAATCGTTCAATACTCAAAGTACTCACCTCCCATTAAAGAGTGTGATTATACCGCTAGCATCTCCTATCCGCTATTAATTCTAAATCTGATTCATCCAAAGTAATATAACTGTGGTCTAATGTCTCATTGCTGTTAGGTATACACGTTATGAAGTTATGGCCATCACATCTTTCGATAGTTACCATTACTTTGTTTAACTTCTTCCCTTTATCACAAGCAAACGGTGACTCTTCTATCTCCTCCATAATTCTTGTAATGACCATATCTCCAAGTGCTGAACTATTAACAAGAACCTGAGGATATATCACAATAAGCGTATCCTCTGCACCTATTATTCTTACAATATCTCCTACTTTAAACTTTGACATCTCTTAACCTCCATTAAATACTTTAACTATTGCAAATATCAGTATTCCAATAAGAATGCCCCAATATGTGACCCTAAAAATAACCGAAGGCCAATCAGTCTCATCTCTAGGCTTCTCTTCCTGCTCTTCAACCTCGTAGTTATAATACTTTGACAGGGTAAGCTCTTCAATATCTTTGTAATGTATTTCCTTAGACCAAGAGTCTTTGAGCCTGTTAATATACTCTTCTTCCGACATATGCTCAAGATCTTTTAAATCTACAACTTGATAAGGCGCACCGTCTGCATATAAGATAACCTTTTCATATTCGTCCTCTTCGCTCATTCTTCTTCCAACTCCTCTAGTCTCATCCCTAGGCTTCTCTTCCTGCTCTTCAACCTCGTAATTCATGTACTTATTTTCTATGTCTTTGTTCTCTTCCTCTTTCTTTCGTTCCTCTTCTATTCTTGCAATACGAACCTTTTCTTTTCTACGTTCTTCGTCGTGCTGCAGCTGTAAATATCTAGCCCATTGTAATTTTTCATTAAACTCTGGTCCCATATTCATTCTTCCTCCAACTCCTCTATAAGCTCCTTAAGCCAAGGGATAGTCTTAACTTCCTTACAGAACTCTCTCCATTCATCAAGCTTGTGACCCTTTCGCTGCATATATATATTAAGGAGAGTCTCAAAGGAGAACATATAATTACGAGTCTGCATATAACTCGAAGGAAGAAGCTGAATTATCTCGTACCAATACTGTTTCTTAATAACATTGTCATTAGAATTCAAATATAAGTTCCTAAGAATATTAAGCTGTCTTATAGTTGTTTTCAAGCATTCGATAGAAACATCTGATAAATGATCATACGAAAAGTCGTCGAGTACGAATTCTTTTGCTGTAATCTTATGCATCGTACTACAAGAATTACAAACGGTCCCTATCTTATAAGTGTCAAGTTCCTTAAAATAGTACAAAGGTGCAGTGATACGAACATAACCATTGAGCATTCTAAGAAACTTTCTGTGTTCAGAACCAGCAACTGTAAGTCTCGTCGCCAAACCCAAATCATTCTCGCCTAACTCAATATATCCATGCTTTCCCTTTGTCTTTGAATCCGACTTATCCCAAGAGTTCATGGGATTTCTCATTCCCTCGATAGCAAACTTCCATTCACAAAGCCCTGGAATAGCCCATGCTCCAAATTTAATCATTCTTCTTCCTCCTTATCAAACTTATCTAACCATTCTCCACTTGTGGCATACTTGTCATATCCGATCAAATCATCATAGTTCCAATTAGTAACACCACTGAGCCACTTCTTAATAGCTTCTTTCTTAGTGTCGAATCCTCCAAGATCGGTTCTGATAGTCATAAAACCAGAATGCCCTCCGTCATAGAATTCGACAGTATCATCAGTATAATTAAGAATCCTCTCGAATAGCTTGGCTTCTTCTTCGGTAAACTGTGCTAATTCGGCAAATAATCCTTCTGCATGATGCTCTAAAACATACCATTTCTTCTTTCTTTCCTGAATCCTTCTAAAGAGTGCCATATGCCTTTCTTGAAGTTCGTCAGCACTTAAGATACAACATGAGCTACGAGGTTTACGATATATGAATAGCTCTTTGCCGTTGTTGTCACACTTGAGGTCAAAATATATCAGTCCTCTGTTATTAATTACATCAACAACTTCCGCATTTAATTGTCTGCCTTCATGAGGAACGCTTATCTTATCTCCAACTTTAACCTTTTTAGCTTCTTCTAAAGTCATTCTTCTTCCTCCTTATCGAATAAGTTTTTCATTCTGTTCTTCTTCTATTATCATAGCCATGTCCTCATCAGTTATGTCCTCACGGTGAATATAGCGTTCTTTTGCGTATTCTCTCAACACATCAAGTTTTGAATCATAGCCATCAGTAGAACCAAATAACGAAAAGCTTCCCGAATACCCTTCATCATAAAGAGTTTCTCCTGTATCAAAGATCTTCTTAACTATAGCGAACTCTTCTTTAGTAAGCTGCACCGCATCAAGACTACTGCCCTCAGCATAAGATTCAAATCCATACCATTTCTTATCCTTTTCAACCGTATCAGGAGTAGATAAGAGAAGTTCCGGATGGTCTTCTGGCTTGTAGCCTTCAAAATACTTCCTGATTCCGAGAGAGTGGCAAAAACGTAATTCATTGTTCTTATCGGTTATCATTCTTCCTCCTCCTTATACATATCTTTAAACTCACCTACAAGATCATCAGGATCCCCGAGTCTGTATGCACCTCCAAAAACATTAGTCCTTTCACCAGCTTTAATAAACCCATTAACCGCATCCTCTTTTGAGTTAAAAGGCCCACATGATAACATATCATAAGTTCCAGCATATCCCTCGTCATAGAAAGAAATCCTGTTCTTGAAGAATCTCTTGATAACTTCTGCTTCCTCTTCCGACAGTAACACCATATCCGCGCAAGTACCTTCGGCATTGCCTTCAAAAATATACCACCTATAACCCATAGCTATCTTTGTAGCCTCATCGTCATTTTTATTTGGTAAACTTACTGCTGTATTCATATTATAACCTCCAAAACAGAACAGCCCCTGACTGTATTTCGAATCAGGGACCGTCTCCTTAAATTATGGTTTTGATAATGTTAATAACCTCTGTAACTGGAATAAATATTTTGGGTTTCTCATATTGTAACAAACTGCTTTGAATTCTTCGTTTTCGTTCACTATAGCTATCTTGCCATCAGATATCATGTGTAAACCGAAAGATATTTTTTCAACCCCATCTTCATTGTCGTTGAGTTTGTAAATATCTCTAAGCACTTTACCACTTTGAATATCATAATGGCAGTCTAAGTAAATTGAATCGAACATCCAATCAATTTTTACACTTACGCCATAATATTCTTTTCCAAATAAAGTTACCATAGTTATCACCTCCATTAAAGAAGATGAAAACTCCACGAATCACTCAATCGAATCCTCACCACAAGGGATGCCATTCAGCTTAGCCTTGGCGAGTTCTTCTTCCGTCCTTTCCCTCGAGATTTTTGAGACTTCTTCCGAGAACTTCCTGTTGAGTTCTGCTTTGAATTTCGTTTCCTCTGTGCTGATAATGTACTTAATATATCTTTCAAATCCTGTTCTGCCATGATCGTCCTCCTTGTTTTTAAGTTTTTCAAGTCTAGCATTCTCCTCTTTAAGCTCTTTGATAAACGATTCGTTCTGGTTCTTCGCATCAGCAAGGTCACCGTCTAACTTATCAATCTCTTCCTGAGCCGCTACGTACTTATTTCTCCAATAGCCAATGTTTTCCCTTAAACCTTCTACAAGTTTTTCATGGGCTGCTTCTTCATGCTTCCATTTCTCATTAAGCTCACCGAGAAGATTTATGATTGCCTCATTACTGGTGTTGATAGACTCATTCTTCTCCATGATCTTCTCAGTAAGTCTAGCATTCTCTGCCTCATGAGCTTCAATTTCTTTCTCCTGATTGTTCTTCACAGTGATAAGACGGTAGTTTTCTTTAGTCTTTATTTCAATAGTTTTATTGATAGCATTAAGATTTTCTCTCTGTCTTTCAACTTTTTCTTCGAGTTTCTTGATTGTGTTCGACTGTTCTATGATAGTCTTTGAATGGCTTCCTGCAGTTTCGAACCAAGTATCGCGGGACTTTGTTATTTCTTCGTATTCTTTCTCGAGTTCATCAACCTTGTTCTCGTAAGTCTTGCAAATATCATTGTGGGTTTCGATGGTAATGTACCTATTTGCCATTTCTTCCCTAAGATCGTTGAAAGCTTTTTTACGTCCTTCGATCTCTTTTTCGAGTTTCTCTATAATAGCATCCCTGTCAGCAATATCTTTATTGAGTGCTGACGTATAAACTTTATGTCTCTCAATAATATCAGCAATTCTCTCAGCACTATCATTGCAGATATCAACGAGACGATTATACTTTTCAACCATCTCAACTGCCATGTCGTACATTTCTTCCTTGCTCTTTGACATAAACTCTGTTACGCTTACCTGATTCATTTTTTCCATAATTAACCTCCTGTTTCGTACCTCAACTTAGTCTCATTTAATTCAACTAGAAATATCTCGTAGCAAATTTGCCTTCGTTAAACTTCTTTTTATTATTTAGTGCCGCTTTAATACTCATATCAATATTAGAACTAGATATAAAGTGATAATAATATAAGTCTTTGTATCTTGTGTTCATTCTATCAATGCGTCCTCTTGCTTGTTCTAATACTTTATAACTATAATTTTGTGAATAGAATATAATAGTATTAGTCTCAACACAGTTCCAGCCTTCACATCCAGCTGTATACTGCACTAAATATACCCACCTTTTAGTTTTAGGAATAGGTTCGTGGGCATGACCATTCCATTCTGCTATTTTTGTGCCTTTAATATATCCTAAACTCTTTAATATTTCTAATTCATAATCAAAGTTATAGAATATTATTGCTTTCTCCACATTATCAAGAATATCAAGTAACTTAGTCTGTCTTGAATCATCCTCATTTACAATCCTTCTAAGAACATAGCAGAGTGAAGACGCCTGTTGAATAGGTTCATCCTTGTAAATATCCCATCGTTTCTTCATGACATTCTTGTACATAATCTTATCAAAAGAACAGTTTATCCATTCTTCATGTCTTACTGTGTATCTCTCAATGTTAATAGGTATAAGAATATCATTACGAAGTCTTACAAGTTTATTGACTCCAACCCATCTATCAATCTTAGGAAATGTACAATAAGGACAATATACTGCATGTTCCTGCATAAACTCCGTTCTGTTCTTGTAAAAACCATTAGCAATAAATATAGGAATATACTGGTCCCAAGAATCTCCTGGTGTGGCAGAAAGTACAATCCATTTATTTTTCCTTGCTATTTTTAGGAATGTCTTTACCCACTTGCCGTTACCCGTAATACGGTCTTCGTCAAATATAAAGAACGCTCCATAAACTTTTGCATACTTCTGAATATTATTCCAAGAGTCTATTACTACATTGCTTCCATCAGCTTTGAACCCAAAAGGCAGTCCCTCTTCGATCCATTCTTTCTTATCTCTTTTCGCTGCTGTAGTAATAATATATAATTCTCTTCTATCAGTACGATAATACCAATAATATAAGGAGGTGCGAGACTTGCCACTTCCCACACCCCCGTTAAGTATGCAACCGTTTTTCATTTTGTCGACAGCTTCCAACTGCTCAGGCCTTAGAATTTTTGGTTGCTCTTTCATTATTATAATACTCCTCTAGCTGTTCTACGGTTAAGTCTTTAAGACCATGCACTCCATAGAACGCCATCAGTTTAAGTAATTCCCTACCGTCATAATAATCTCTAGGATCGACAGCAAGGTTTTTTATCTTGCGTATGAGCTCGTCTTTTTCACTCATTTCGATCCTATCCATTTGCGTTCGAATCCTCCTTTGGCTCAAACTTTACTGGCTTATGGGACCAGAGATTTACCGGTTCAGCAATACACTCAAAACAAGGTTCTTCCTGCTCACTCTTGTCTGCATGTATACATTTGCTACAGTAATCTCCAAATATAACCTCTTTGTAGTCGTTTACTATTGCCATTAATTATTCCTCCTTCACGACTCCTTCAACTTCTTCCACTTCTACGTTTATTGGTTCCTTTTTAGCCTTGGCCTCTTTGAATTCTTTTATCTTTTCCTCGACCTTATCCTTACCGAATTTGTAAGCAATCACTCCTGTGGCACCAAGAATAATAGCTATCAGTATACCCTGCTTACGGCCTCTACGAATAATGTCCTTGTACTGCTTACCGTAGATCTTCATAGCTTCCTGATAACCGAGTTCCTTGCCCTCTTCGAGAATGAATTCGATCGCCTGTTCAACAACTTCCTTGTCTACTTTCTTTGCTACTTCCTTTGTTACTTCTTCGTTCATTTTAATAACCTCCATAAATAAATTAAAAATATATAAAGAAGAAAGCTCAAGAGGACTTGAACCTAAATCCAAATCCTCGTGGTCAATTAAGCCTCCTTCTTTTTGTCGTCATTGTTAGTCCTTATGTCCCATTTCTTTCCCTTGATTCCTTTTGCTTCCTTGTCAATTTTCTTGTCACTCTTTTTTGTAAGTTTATCAATAATTACGGTTGTTATACCGCATACTAATGATAATATACAAATCGTAGTTACCACTAAAATTGCAATTACACAATAGGTTTCAACTAAATGAATCAGTTCATAATTCATACAAATTCCTCCTTCAAGAAATCGTGTCCAATTGTTTCCATTAAAGGAGGTGATTTATACGCGAATTAGAATCTCTCCTCTTCGTCTGTGAACCTAGTACTTCTTGACTTGCGATATGCACATGCACCGTCAAGATAAGCTGTTCTACCGGTCTTACCCGAAACGTCCCAATCGTAAGGTCTTATGTCCATATCAAATCTCGAGATGTAAAGTTCGTCAAGTTCACCGATAGTTTCTTCGTCGAGTCGCATCTTAGGGCCATCGTCAAGCTTCACGAAAACATTTGGACCGTACTGAGTAAACTTGATCTTAATCTTGAGAGTCCAGTAGATATCGCCATCCGGACCCGCTTTTTCCTTAACATTCCAACCCCATTCCTTAAGGTCTGCAGCAAGGTCTGGATTCTCGATAACCCATTCGAAGTTTCTATCGCCCTCACGATTGAACTTGTCACCTCTACCTTCGAAGTTCTTGAATCTGATTTTTGCGTCATCAACCTGTAAAATGTTACCTACTACCTTTAACTGTGTTTCATAAATTCTTGCCATTTTAGACATCCTCCTAATGAATATAAAAGTTTAAATATGTAAAGTGCAAGAGTCTATGAAATCATCCAAATCTTCCATAGACCCCTACGCCTTTTCCTAATTATTTTTGGCCAGAATTCGCTGCCCCTTTAGCAACGAAGTATAGACCTAGTGCCACGAGCACTACTCCTAATAACATCATTCTAAAGTTTACACCTCCTTTCCGCCATTAAAGGACAAGAAAATGGTGCGAACTAGTATTTATTAGAATGGGAGTACCTCGTAGCCTATTTCTTTCGAGTATTCCTCAATGTGATCAAAGTTTTCTGCACAGGACACAAACTCTTCTGCATCCCATCTTTCGAGAAATGGGCAATGAGCACAATCCTTACAGCACTTACCCTTTTCGATAGGTGGTACTTTCTTCACAACGAATTCATCATAAGGTACATACTGATTGATCGAGTCTTTTGCTGTGTCTACCATCGCTGTCCAATAAGAAATATCAACCATATCCTCGAGTTCGGTGCCTTCCACCATAGCAGTTTCAAGCCATCTGTAACCTGTTGTACCAGCTGCAGCATTAGCCTTACCATCTGCCATACGATATAAAACACCAGAACCCGTTCCATATTGCATAGGTACGAATGAACTTACTCTACCAACGTATGAATAGTTATGGTATTTAGTGAGTTCGTCTTTGAGTTCGTCAATTTCAGCTTTAAGCGTGTCATTTGGATCTTTCTTATACTTACTTTCGAGTTTCTTTAACTGCATTTCAAGATCCGTACGCTTCACTCTATCCACGCCCTCATCAAAGTCTAAATATAAGTCACCCTTACTAACACTAAATGTCTGTGTCTTATCGACAAATGTTATAGGTTCTTTTGAAAACATTGTCTTAAACACAAATGGTATCTGGAATTCCTTGCCTGTAGCTGTCCACTGTCCGCCATGATCGAAGTTATCACCCGGACAATATCCGTACATAGCTTCACAAGATTCTTTAGACGCATATTCAGCAATATAAACAGCGTCATTAACAAGAACCATTTTATCGTAAGTAGCTTCGTGTTCAAAGTAATATCCGTACCTCTTGCCGAATTCCATTACGAAATTTATCTGTTCCATTGTCGCATTAGGAACTTTGATAGAGTCTGTCTTAATATGAGCAACAGGCCATCCTCTTTTGATGAACTCGTGTTTAAGTTCGATCATAAATAATGCGCCACGCTTAGCTACAATATTGTCGACGTTACGCTTATCTCTAAACGGATTATCAAACTTTGCAGCTGTGAGTCCGTAGACTGAGTTTATTGCTATCTTGAGAGCATTTGCTAAGTCTTTTGAACTCATCTCTCCAGCCTTACACTTTTCAATATAAGGTTTGAGTTTACCATCAAGATACTCATCGACAATATCCCAAGCTTTGTGTTTTATGTGTACTCTGCCATATACAATTTCGTGGAACGCCTTCGTATACTTTGGACCGAATATACACTCAGCCATAGCCGAATGAGGATGCATCGACATAACATCGAGTAACGCAGAGTTCTCGTAGTATCCCGGGAATCCCTCTGCAAATCCTCCTTCGCCTGCTTCTTCTCCAAGATATGTGCTCTTGTAACCCTTGTCAGTCATTTCGAACTTATATCCAGGGAAGTAAGGCAATAGAGATTTAGCTTCTCCATGAGGTTCAGCCATCATCTCTGGGAATGTTTCTTTGAGGAACGCTATAGTTTCTGGATCAAGGTCTTCTGCGTATACTGGCTTTGATAGATCTCTATAGTAGAACTGGCTCTGTGGGTTCTTATCGTTTCCGAATATAAACTTAGTGGTTAACGAATTGGTCGTATCATTTACTGTACCTCCTGCCAAATCTGCGAGTATCTTTCGTGCTGTGAAGTCTGCAGCTTTATAGTGGAATACTGCCTTTGTCGCTTTTACGTCGTTATGACAATACTCGATAACTTTAGACCACAGCTCTTCTGGAACAGGTTTATCCCAAGGAAGACCAAGTTCCAAATGTCTTATGCCCATTTCTATTTCTAACTTCTTAAGACTCTTCTTATCCGAAATGAAGTCATAAATATCAGTATAAGATAAGTTATAAGCTTCTCCAATAAATCCTGTGCCGTTTGTGATTATCGACTGAGATCTATTGTAAGAATCAAGTACACTATCTCCCAAATAACAACCATACACAATATGATTATCGTACTTCCTGTTATTAAACCCAATAAGATTATAACTAAAGAGTCTTTCAATTTGTGATGGTGTAGGGTTTATAAGGTCGTATACTGTTTCTGTCTCGTCGTCATCGAACATATAGCACACCAATAACAGATTTTGGAATACTTCTATATCGAAATGGACAAGAGGAGCACCATTAAGTTCCTTATATGCACCAACATCGTCTGACTTCCAATGTATCTTACCAACCATCTTCATGCATAAATCACTCTGATGTGTACTTCTCATAGCAAAGTCAAATATATCGTCGTGCATATCCGAAATATCGTAGTGCTTTCCGGACTCATAGAACTCATTCGTGATCTTTACAATGAAATCCATATTCGGTTTTGTTGAATCATGTATACCTTTGTTAAGTGCTTTATTAATAAGATTACGAAGATGCTGTTCGTCCTCTATATTTTTGTCGTCAATCATTGTATCTTTCTCCTTTTTTAAAGGCAACCCACTCGAAAGGTGGGCTATTTCAAGATTGACGCACTTTGTTAAAAGCCTCCTTAACGACTGTTTACCTTCGAATACTTTGATTTCAACTTTGTCGTCGTATAATGCGCTTAAAGTGGACGGGTCACCATCATAAATATAATGAAGATGTATTCCCTTACCGCTCTTCGAAAGTTCTGCATATGTTGCTGGCCATTTTGCTGCGGCTTCAAGATTAAGTTCGAGACTCTTCTTACCGTTCTTAGGATCAGGTATATCAAAGTCTATAACTATATGATTAAGAGGTACTCGAACATAATGAAGCTGAGTAGTCACGATAGAACTAAGAGTAGTTGTTACATTATCCCAACTCTTTCTTGGCGTACCGTCACTCTTAGCAAGCTGGGCCGGACAATCAGCACAAACTTTGTTAAATACATTATACTCTGGACTAACATCGTCGAAATCAAGCCAGGATAGTTCTTTAGCTGTCTTAACAATATTCTTAGTCTTATCATCGTCTTGTGCAAATACTCTAAACAACCTTTCGTCGAGATCTTGATAGAAGTCTTTTCTTCCGTCCTTTTCTTTCATATAGGTTTTAAAGTATTTCCTGAACTCGACTTTGAATACTTTCTTGTTGCAGCCATTTTGCATCCTAGCTTCTTCAAGCCATGCTTTATATGTATCCCAAGCTCTCGATAAATATATGCCTTCTGGTTTAGCGAATTCATCGTGGTAATCAAGCATGAAGTTAAAGAAGTCGTCAGTTTCTTCTTGGAATGTTATAGGAATATAGTCGTTATACTTCTTCTTGTTCTCGAGATATACTTCAAGACAATGTTTAGCAATAGCACCATATTCCGTTTTAACATCCCTCATAACTCTATCGTATGTTTCTTTATTTAACTTTCTACCGCTTGGGATTATGTCAACCGCTCTTCTAAGTAATCCACTTTTAGAGTCGGTTATCTTTACTGCTTTGTTAGTTCCTATGAATAACATTGCAAGTATTTTATTCTCGTAAAGAGATTTGAACTTCTCGTTTATCTGCATACCCTCATGGGACACGAGAGAATTAAGTCTACAGTTTCCAGTTACTCTCGATAAGTCTCCATCATGCTCTATACCAACAAGAGGGTTATTCTTAAATGGTTCAAGAGCAAATGCCGAGTTAGTATTAACAAGATCTGCGGAACTGAAAGATGTAGTATATCCTTTAAACATATCCCCGATAATATTGAGTATTGTACTCTTACCGGATCCAGGAGAACCATAAAATACGAAGAACTTCTGAACTCTTACCGAGTCACCAGATACTACGCATCCTATTGCCCATTCGATCTTGTGTCGGTCTTCCTCATCGTAGAGTGTACTAAGCAATAAATCCCAACAAGGATACATTTTAGGCGTTACTTCTTCTTCAGGTAAACTGTAAGATAATCTTTTGCTACAATAATCCGCTCGAACACGTGTTGTATTTGCGAATGTTAGTTTACTATCAAGAGGGACATAATTATCGTCTAACTGCCTCTGCGTGAACTTCTTGAACTTATCTATAGCAACACTGTCACAATCTTTCATGTAATCAATATTGACAGTAGGATCTACTTTGTGTTCCTTTCGATAGGTGTTTGTTTCCCTATCAATAATCGAATACGCTCTTGCTAAGGAAGTTGTCCACGCCCCTCTTGATTCATCCCACATCCCATAAAAGTCTCGGCCTTTGATAAGAATATCTTTAACCGGTTCGCCATTTTCGGTGTATGAGATAAACGACGGAGTTACTAGTCTTTTGCCAGACTTGACTGTGTCTTTTATAACTACAAAATCAAGCATTGTTTATCTCCTTTTCTTAAAAGTTTTCGCTAACCCACCAATTCATCTGATACCATATCTCCTCATTTCGTGGGTCTCCTGGTACGGGTTTCTTGAATGTGAACAAACCTCCTTTTCCTGTTTTTGTATATTCTCTTCTCAAGAACTTATCGATAATCATTTTAACTTTATGTTCATCGTATACCTCATCGTAGAAATTATATAACCCAAGAGAATATAGCATTTCCTCAAACCATGTTGCGGTTCTGTCACCGTATCGAGTATCCTGCATTATTTCTACTTCCATTCGATCAGCAAGACCACACATCATTTCGAGAACAGTGCAAGGGCCAGATCTATGAGGATCAATCTTCTTCCTCCAAGATAAACCGTCCTTATATCTATTCTCGTCAAGAGGTATAATATAAGTGAACTCTCTCGAATGGAGTGCTTCGACCACTCGTGTCCATATCCTAGGTCCTGAGAACGGTCCCATCATTCTGTCATAGATCTCATTCAAATAAGGATCTTCAAACCAGTCACGAGCAAGAGCCTTCTTTACGTTTGCTTCGAATATAGGTTTACGAGTCTTTTCCCAATTTTCGATGAACTCTTTTGGATAATCTTCGAGGTTTCCGTAATCTATCTCCATTATTCGTCAGTCTCCTCTTCGTCTTCGTCGTCTGAACCATCATCTTCTGGTATTGGCTTGAGTTCTTCGTCTTCTTCCTCGTCATCTCCGAATATTAATCCCATCTCACCGAGGAATTCTGTTGAGTCTTCGTTAACGTAGTGGATCTCGTAGTCACACATTTTGTCCCAGTTTCTGATGTAACGAATATCATTAGTCTTTCCTGTGCCCATACCTGAACAAAGGTTACCAATATGTGAGTCATCATCGTCTATTCTTTCGCCAGTGTCAATGTCGTAGATAGATCCGTCATTGAACATCTTAAGGTATCTCTGATCGAAAGTATAGTCTTCTACAACGCCACACTCGAAGTCTTCGCTCTCGATAAATGAGAGTCTTAAATACTGTCTCTTGAGCATGTTATATCTAAGAATGTTGTCTTCGGTTACAGGGATACCGAGTTCTGGATCACAGCACTGTTCAATCTGTTCTTCTTTTGTAAGGTCAGAATATAACTGGTGCTTTACCTCTGCAAAGTGCTCTTTCTCTTCTTCGAAAGTCTTGCGTTCTTCTTTGAGTTCGTCTTCTTTCTTCTGATAAACCTTTGCAAGTCTATCACTTGTCACCTTTATGGTTTCGTCCATTTCATCGTTCATCTGTCTTTCTTTGATAGTTGAACCTACTAAATAACCTATAACCATACCTACTCCGAAAGTAAGGAGTACCGCGAGTCTACCTTTTGCCATAATTTTAACCTCCAAATATTATTTAAGCTCTGTATAATTCTTTTATGCCGTTCTTCTTGAGTACCTGAATGATATCGCCATCAACGTTAAATGTCATGTGCGCTTCTTTACTCATACCGTTGAAGAATCTGCTATCTTTTCTAAGACCGAAGTCAATAACGCTTCTATGCTCGTCATTGTACCACCAACCGAGAGTGAATCCTTCTGGGCATTCCGGGAAACCTATTGTAGTTAATACTTCGTTGAAAGTCATTACACCGATACCGTTGTACATTGCTCTTTCCTGAAGTCTGTTATTTAAATACTTTTCTATTTCGAATAACGTATTCTGGTTTTCCCAATCGAAGTCTTTCCATGCTTTGACGTTCTCGTCGTATATCCTTTCGAATACATAGTTTACTGTTTCGTCAACGAGTTCTTCTTCATGAAGTTCTCCAGTCTCTGGGTCTATTTCGGACTTCTTGTACTTTCCACGATAAACTTCTTCTTCCTTATCCTTGCCAAGATAAGATGCTACTCTTTCTCTGTATCCAGCAAGGAATGCCTGTGTGCTGTTGAGTGCTGTAGCAAGAGCCATGTTTCTCTTTTCGAGTATTCTGTTGCCGTTTACGAAAAGGACTATAGATAAGCACCATAATCCAAGAGCAGGTGAATACGCCTTTACAAGATCGAGAACGCACTGTCCATTTGCTCTTTTGATGTCATGTTCAGCGTCTTCCTCGGTGTATTCGAATTCCTTGTCCTCGTCGTCTCTTGACTTTTCAATATCCTCGATGTCGTTTCTTCTCTGTTCGAGAATACTTGGTGTCTTTATGCCTGCTACAACTGTAAGACCAATAGCCGCTGCAGATGTAACGATGCCTGCAACAAGACATATTGTAGGACTATTAGCCTTAACCTTCAATTTTGTCATTTCCATTACTGACTGTAACTTACCCATTATTAATTTCCTCCTATTTAAAACTCATAATATAATTAAGATACCACTGTGCTTTAGCAATATCCTTTTCTTTCGCTTCGCCATCTTTGTTTCCAGCTCTATAGAAGTATTTGTATGCGTTCAATTTGCAGAATGTTTCAACCGCTTCATGTCCGAACATAACTTCCATTTCCATTATGCATTCGTATCGACCGTCATTGTTGTAGTGCTTTGGGTGGTCTATGTTGTTGCTCTCTTTTGAAGAGATCTTAAATTCCTCTATCGTCATAAATATACCTCACTTCAAACAAACCGGTCTTGCAAGATCTATAATATATGTATGATACCTTGTCTCCCGGATATGTGCAGAAGTAAGTGAACGCCATCCATAATTATTATCTTCAGGCTTTGTACTTACTCCACCAAGATCATACATATCTGCGAGCGATACGCTGTCGTACTCTTCGAGAATATCAGACATCTGTTCGAGAATATCGAGAGCTTCCTGTCTGCTTTCACATTCGAGAGGTTCCCACTGCCTTGCTTTTGCATATCTTCTTTCGTCATCTTCTCTTTCTCGTTTGGATGAATACGAATATCCTCTTGAGTAATCGTATCTTCTAACACCTGAAGACGAACGATAATCCGAACCATATCTTGATGAACGATAACGATAATCCGCTTTTTCACCATAAAGAATCATCGAGAGCGAGTTTCCTATTCCATCGACGATAGCATCTTTTATCATAGGGACTACTAAATCCTTGATGATGTATTCTCTAAGGTCTCCTATTTCGTCAGCGATAAATGAGTCCTTGAATAACTGAAAAGTAGTCTTTCGAGCTTTCTTTGCTTTTGCGACTGGCTTTACCACTTTTTCTTTTCGATCAGTCTTAAGTTCTGGTTCATGAACTTTCTCGACTTCATTTGGTTCCATTTTCTTAACACCTATTTTATCCATTACGGACCTCCTTTTAAAGATTTAAAAGACTTAGAGAACCTGATCTTTCGATACAAGTCCTCCAAGTGCTTAATTTCCTAAGTATTATTTCTTCTTGTCCTTCTTAGGTTCTTCAGTTTTGGTTTCTTCCTTTTTCGGTTCTTCAGTTTCAGTCTTTTCAGGTTCAACTTCTTCTGCAGTTACCTCGATAGGTTCTTCCTCTTTCTTCTTCTGAGCCTTCTTCCAGTTCTCAAACTCCTCCTGGTCCTTCTTCTTCTGAGCATGCTCTGCTTTCTTAGCTTTGCCCCAGTCCCAGCCTTTCTTTGCCAGTACAACTGTTGTTGTTACTGCAGCGCCGATTGCTGCACCGATGAGCTTGTCCTTAAGTGAGCTGCTCTTAGTTTCAGGTACAGAAGTGTCAAGAACTATTGAAGTTTCAGATGAATCGTAAGATCCTTCCGGTACTTCTCTTACTTCGTAAGTTGTTTCCTCTGCTGTTTCTTCTCTTCCGAGAACTTCAAAATTGTTTTCGTCCATTTCTGGTTCCTCCTAATAAAATTTAAAATATTACTTACGGACGACATCTCTGCCATCCATAATATAGCTTGAATATTGTGCGAAAGACGCATGAAAGCAGAAGAGCCCTTGAACTATTGTCCAAAGGCCCCACTTGTCAGAAGTTAACCACATCAAATTTAGTTATCATAGCTTCGTACAAGTCCTTCTCTGTTACTTTCCAGTCAAAGAAGTCTGCTGTCTCCTTCATAGACCGCATCGTGTCATCATAATACGGGTCCGTCCTCCAAATAATCGGTACTGGGATCTGTGTCATACTCGAATGTAAGTATTGGCTTGCCGTTTCTAATGTCAGCATTCCAAGTTACATCAAGCATGAATCCACCGTACTTGTCATTTGCACACCAACCCATCATCTTATTCTGCTGTGTAAGTCCCTTCGATACATATAAAAGCTCGTAGAACCTATACACACTCACCGCATTGCCAGTCATGAGAGATGCATTCACGTCCTTTAAGGCCGCATCTACTTCTCGCATGGTGCTCTGGAACTCAATGCCAGTGAACTCGTCTCGAATGAGGACTACTTCATCGTTAGGCACTACTACTCTATCACCAGTCTTGCCTTCGCTTTTGTCCTTATTCTTCTCGAGTGGTTCATCAGCAAGTACTTTCTTAACCTTCTCGTCAAGAGAGCCTGCTGATGCCTCTGCTGCTTCAAGAGCTATAGCAAGTGCTATCTGTCTCTTTCTCTGGATCGAGTGTGACCCAATCACTGCTGCTGCACCTGTCGCAAATAAGATGATTGTTGGTACCTGATGCTTAGCATGAGTAAACACCTTGTCTACCTTGCTCATCTCTTCGTCCTTCTCCTTGTACATAGCCTCTTTTGCAGCTACTTCCTCGTGAGCTTTCTTCGAACGAATGATACCAGTCACAACCGCCGTACCCATAGCCACGATACCGTACACTATGAGGAGCTCTGGTGAACTCTTTTTAAGTCCTCCAATTGCTGTTCCTATTTTTCCTTTCATTGTGTCTAAAATTTTGTTTGCCATAATTTTAACCTCCGTTAATATAAATTTGTTGTGTGTCTTTTGCCATAAGAGAGCCTTGAAACTTCGCGAAACAGAAGACTCCCCGAACAAATTGCTCGAGGAATCTTATATTTACTTCTCGCCGTTATCTTTCTTTAAGTCTAAAAGATCTGCAATAGCCAGAATCACCGATCCGATGAATCCAACTATTATGCCTATTACTTTTAACTTCATAAGATATAGCCTCCTTTCCATTAGAGGACCTGTAAATTTAACGAACATTATAATAATCGCAGTTAAGCCAATCGTAATCCGGGTCCATATCATGAGGCATAAACGGTACACGAAGCTTGAGAATCGTAAGGTCATCTGAGAGTTCAAATTCTTCGATTCCTATGTCAATCCACTTATAACCATAATCAGATTCAGCGTAAGTAGACCAACCTATATTCCAACCCCATTCAACTTCTGGGAGTCCTAAGAACGCTAAATATTCATTTGCAGATAATGTGTCCTGAAGTAAGAAATGTCTATTGATCTCGTATCTCTCTTGCATAAGGTCTTCTTTGCTAGAGTAGAAATACTTCTCGCTAACAGGATCATAACAGAGTATAGGTTCTCCTTCGTGTATCTCCGTTACGAATATTTCTTTGCCGTCTATGGTTTTAAGAAGCTCTTTTTTCTTGTCCTGTTTGACCGCACGTGCATATTCTTCTTGCATTATTTCTTTATCGATCGAATCAGCAAGTTCTTTATCTTTTTCTTCGACTTTGTGCTTGAATCTTGCAAATCTTTCGCTAACGACACCTACGGCTGCTGCTAAACCTGCCTGCTTTTTCTGGTCTGTTACATAAAGTCCTATTACACATGCGAGAGTGGCACTTACAACAAATATCGTAGGAGCTACAGTCTTTATAACTTCAGACTTTTTAATATCTTCTTTCTTTGCTTCTGCTTCAGTTCTTTTCTGCTCAAGAATAGAACCTTGTCTTGTAGCTACTATTGCCGTACCAATAACTCCTGCAGAAGCTCCTATTGTGAGTATCAGCGATGAATGCTTTCGTATGGATTTGCCTATAGCTAAGCATGTTTCATTCCAAGTTTTCATTATTATTCTCCTTTTTAAATATTAATGACTTAAGAGGACCTGAACTAATGTCCAAAATCCTCTCAAATCTTGTTGGTTGTTTGCTAAATTAACGTCTTCTGTTGAAAAGTCCGCCGAGAACTACTCTTACAATTTCTTTGCCTGCTACACCTGTTATGCAGTCTCTGTGCTCAATGAACACGAAGATGAACGTTGCAGTAAGTGTGGCACCTGCAGTTATCAACGCTGGACAGATACTATTGAGCAGTTCATGTTTCCTTTTGCTCTTCTCGAGCTTTTCGGTCTTGAACTTTTCATAGTCCTCTGTCAGGCGATGAAGTCTGAGTGTTGCCGCTGACTTAGCTGCATCATCGCTCTTCTCGTCACTGATGTTCGAGACTTCTTTACGCATAAGGTCTATAACCTCGTCGTAGAGTTTCTCTTCGTCGGTCTTTTCTTTTTTCTTAAATATTGACATTGTCATCAACCTCCTATAATATGACCTGATTATTTAGCGGATATCTGTGCGAATACTATTCTCTCGATGAAGCTCTCGTACTTGTCAGTTACGCAGAGTTTTCTCCCATCTTTCATATCGAGTGTACATCCGCCTCTTTCGTTAGCGTAGAACTTTTCGACAGTGTCCATGTTCCACATAACTTTTCTTTTTGGTACCTGGTTTCCTAAATCCTGTGTTACTTCAATAAACATAACTTTGTCCTTTCCTAAATGCGAACAGGCCCTGAATCTTTCGATTAGTTCCTGCTCTAGTTTTTAATTCTTGAGTTTCCAGATGATACTTTTGATTTTTGCTTTGATGTTAAGATATACTTCTTCGATCTTGTTTACGATGTACGCCCAAACATGTGCTAAGAAGTATCGTACCTCTGGGCACCAGTATACTACAAATGCCATTGGGACGATAACCTTAGTAATCCATAGACGTACTTCTCTAGATCTTTCGATATCTCTTCTCGCCATCATTTATCACCTCCTCATTATATAATCTGATTTAAAAGCGAAACGGCTAAGAGCCCATGGATGTACAGTCCACTGCTCTTAACTTATTTTTTCTTAGGTTTGGTTTCTTTTGAGTCTTTAATTTTCTTACTAAGTAACCATATTTTAATATCTTTATAAAATATTATTAATGGTCCAAATATAACTAAACATACTATTGCGAGCCATGTTGACTCTAGTAGTATGTATGCCAAGAATGGCCATAATAATATTACTAATAAGATAATAAATATATACTTAAATAGTAACATTAACGTTTTCATTCTTTCACCTCCCACTATAGAAGATGAAAACGAAACGAAAAGGATACGATTAGATCGCTAAAGACATATCTAAAAGATACATCATCCTTCTCATAAAAGGGTACGAATTTTACGCGAAAAAGGCAGAGTGCCTGAATCGTTCAATCCAGGTCTTACCCCTACCTATTTAATTATTTTTTCTCGAGTGCTTTTGCTATTCTTTCGAGTGTTTTGTTTGTTGTTATCAGTTCCTTTCTCAGTCCGTCAAGATCAATTTCCATTCTTGTCATGTTGAGTTCAAGTGCTTCAACTTTCTCAATTTCGATTTCAGCACTCTTATATGCCAGTTCAGTGAAATTGTCCAGTTTCTTGCCGTACTTCTTCAGTATTGGAATGAGTTCGATAGTGTCTTCGTCTATCATGTCATTCGCTACTGCGAAGTTCTTAAAGTCCTGTTCAAGTTCCTCTGTAAAGTCATTTAAGAGTTCCTTTTCTTTCTTGAGAACGTCGAGTCTTGTTTCAACGTTTTCTACTTCGAATGTCTTTTCTTCTTTCTTCTTGCTAAAAAGTCCCATAACTATAACCTCCAAGTTATATTAAAAGTTTCTTCGAGGACAGAGCCTTTTGCCCTGCCATTATAGGATCTGAAAATTATGCGAGAAACACAAAAGGCTTTGAACCGTAGTTCTCCACCTTTGTAGTTAGATTAAGCCTCTTTTCTCTTGTAGTTGCAATATGTTTCTAACGCTTCTGAATATGTTCCATCGTAACTAAAGTCGTCATAAACGATTCCATTCTTAAGAACTATTCGATATGAACTTATATCAGATATTTCTTTTACTGGTATGTTTACAACTGCTCTGTCAAATGAGTCATAATTAAAAATTGTTATATACATAAATATTCCTCCAATCAAAATTACCCTTTCGGGAATTGTTTATAATCTTTCCATTAAAGGGGGTGTTTTTTACGCGAGAAAGTTAAAAGGACCTGAATATAAATCCAAGTCCTTTACGCTTTTAGCTTTCGCTTAAGGATTCGCCTCCGTTTAAAGTTTCTTCTAATAACATTTTTCTAAGTTCGTTTTCTGTATTAATCTGTTCTTTAAGTTGTTCTTCCAATTTTCTATTTTCGTACAGCATACTTTCCATATGTGGCTTATAAAGTTTAACACTGTCGTAGTGTCCTTCATCATAACCAATATGGTACATAGCTGCGCCTATAATGAATAAAGTGATTACCCACCAAATTACAGTAACTACAAATTTAACTTTCTTTGTCATAGTAATTCCTCCTTTTAAATAAGGGGTTTATCCTTCCATTAAAGAGAGTGAATTTTACGCGAGAAAAAATAAAAAAGAAAAGTGACAGTCCGCCAACCTCAGATGACCCTTCCGTATTCCTCGTTGTTAACCCGTGTACGAGCTACCTTACATTACAGCCCTGTTTTAAGCTGCAGATCAATTCGCCTTTCGAATCATAATATACCGTATTGTTTAGTATATATGGTCGTACACCACATAGAGAATTTAAATATACGTTTTAACTAGTGGATCCCCATTTGAGGAGTCCACGTCCTTTTCTCATGAGAGCGAGTGTTTTTTACGCGAGTTTCGTACCAATAGAAAAATCAAGAGCCCATGAATAATACACGGGTTCTTGAAGTTGGTTAGTCTTCGTCTTTGTGCTTTATCCAATATTTAATATCGTCGCATAAAACGTAAATCATAGCTAACGGCCATAATGTTACCCAAAATATAACTGCTATTAAACACCTCCACTAAAGCGTATGATTTGAAAGCGAAAAGGCAGAGTGCCTGAATCTTTCGACTCAGGTCTTACCTCGCCTTTTGCAATTATTTCTTCTCAGCTATTCTGCCGAGCACTGAGCAGTTATTGCCTTCCTGCTTCAGTATATCTTTTAGTAATTTGTTTGTCTCCTTTGCCAGTTCGATCTGTTCAGATTCCTTTTTACTAAGTTCCATTAACTGTTCTTTGCAGTCAGCGATAGTCTTGTCTGTTTCAGCCATGTAGTCAAAGATAAGACTTGTGATCTCCTCACAAGAGTTCATCATTTTCTTAAGCTTCTTCATGAAGTAAACATTGTCTTCGTCATCTTCGTCAATGTTTTCCCTGATAAGTTTAGTTGTGAACTTCTTAAGCTGAGTCATAAGCTCTGTTGCCTTTTCCTTAAGCTGTTCAAGTACTGACTTTTCGTCTGCTACTGCCTTTTCAACTGTTCTGATTACCTTTTCTTTCATAATAAAGTCCTCCTAATAAAATTAAAAAGTTTCTAGGAGACAGCCACTTACTGTCTCATTATAGTACTTGAAAAATACGCTAACCATGTGATTTAATCTTGTCAATGTATACAGGATTACTCACTTCTTCAGCCAAAAGTTCCATCTGCTTTTCGAGTTGTTTCTTTCGCTCGGGTGAGGTGTTAGGGTTTCGTGCTTCCTCATAGATTGGGACTTTCTTATCCTTAGCATTTTGAGAGGCTGGGGTTTGAAACTGTAACTCGAATAAATATCCTTTTGGATCGGAGAATACGGACTGAACTGCTTTATGTTTTGCTAAACCTTTATTATACATATCAAAATAGTTTCTACATCTGACTTCGGTATAACCTTTATCCTGAAGAGAAGTTTTAATAGTATTATAGTTTTTAACAAAATCAGAATCTTTGGAAAGAGCAGTATAACGTACAGCATCTTTTATTCTAGAAGCTTCTTTTATACTAATATTCTTTTCTTTTGAATCTGTATTTATTTTTCTTTCAATAGATTCTTTTGTTTTGAGTCTGTGTTCTAATCCATAGAATTTAGCAGATGTTTTCTTTAGAGCATTTGTAAGATCTCTTGTGATCTTTGGCTCTTTTCTTTTCGCCGTTTCGTAGATGTTATTAGCAATAATGGATGCGTTACCAGAACTTCTGTCCTTTCTCACGCCCCATTTCATGCCTTTAACCCCATAATGACAAATATAATTTTCGTGTGGGTTTAGTCCATTTGTAGTTATGAACATTTTAAAACCCCACCTTTGCTAATATAAACCCAACAACGCCAGCTACGATAAGACCGATTACAGTTTTCACTAAGTCGTTCCATCGTTCTGCTGGTTTGTTGGTTAAAGTTTTTACGTCTGCTTTTATTTCTTTGACATCCGATTCGACATTCTCTTCTCTGATGGCTAGCTGTTTGACAGATATCACCAAATCATCGAAAGCTGTCTGTCTATTTCGGAGTTCGTCTATTTTGGAGAATGCGGTCCTTAAGTCCGACTCCAGTTTTGTGAGTCTGTGTTCTGTGTCGTCCATTTAAAGCACCCCCGTAATATAACAAGTGTTTTCTCGTATTGTCACTGTGACTCTATCGCCATCTGCAACACTTATCAACGGAACACAAGGTGTTGATACTTCCGCTCCATCGAGTATTACATCATCCCCAGATATGGTTCCGTAGTAATGACTTTCTTTAGACTGCTCAGGCTTGTAAATAACAGCATTTACGAAATCCCCAAGCATTTTTGTTGTGAGATTCAAATATCAACACCTCAATTCCTATTCCACAATCTCTTAGTGTATACAGCAGTTTCGTCTACCTGACATCCTGGTTTACAGTTGATTGTCTGGCTTACTACTTTTGCCTTAATGCCAGTGAACCCAGCCCTTTCGTAATTGAATAAGACAGTATCACCGACTTCTACACCATTGAAACCATGAGAGTATTGTATTGTTTTTCTTATTGTCGAGGCAGCTTCAAGTAATCTCTTAGCCTGAGCCTCAACCTGATCTTCTATTGCATCTCTTGTCACTTCACCCAAAGGCATAGCAATATTCGAGATAACAAATCTTCTCCAAATCTCTCTACCTCTTGATGGAACACTTACTATAGATCTTGTATCTTCGTTTTTAACAACTTTTCGTACATAACCTATATCTTTATTACCATTGCCTGTATATATAACTTCCACCACATTTGGAATATCAGTCATATCGTCAGTAAGGTCAAGAGTTGGAAGTAATATCGAGGAGTTGCCATCATCGTATTCGTAGACATGTTTCTCGTTGTATACGGTGATAGCCTCCTTGATACGTACTGCACCCCAATTATCGACAGCCAGTTCATACTGCTGCAATGTTGAGGCTGTGAGCAGATTATTCACGACTGCGAGCCATGTGTCTGACGTACCTGATACGAAATTGTTTAGTAATGGTCTTTCGATAAGTACGTTGTTTTCTAGCTTGAGTCTTGAATACTGCCATATAACTCTGCTAATTTCGTCAGTGACAGTTGGCGCTGTTCTCGGAGGTAGGAGCTCTGGTTTTTCGCCAGTTATGCCAATGACGTTATAGCCGAGTGGTGCTAACTTCTCTTTTAGTTCGATTAGAGGAGTATAACCGGTATAGGTATAAGAGTGACGTTTGCCATTGAAACTATCGCTTGATACAATAAACAAATATGTACCAAGACAGAATCTCTGGTTGATACCGTTTTGTCTTACTCGCATATAGATACGAATATAATTCTCGTCGAGAGGTTCTGAAGTGGTTATAGAAGCATGCCCTCTCATTTCTGAACTACTATCGTGTGTTAGCGAGCAAGATATAATATTTGTAAGACATAAAACATCATACCAAGTATTAGGATCTACGGTATAGTATTCAAACGTCTGCTGCATCCCTTTTGACCAATCGACTGACGGTACTTCTACAGGTTCTACTGTCTGAAATATCGTCTTGTGATTGGGCCAGGGGCGGTACGGTTCATATCCATTTGTCTGAAGCCATGATTTTGGAGTGCCCACTGACTCAATTAACGGCGGGTAGTTGTGCCGAAAGGGAACATCATTATCAATGAGCCACCCGCCAAGGTTCATAGACTCTTTTAACTCTGGATACTCGACACGGAACGGAATATCGTCATCAATAAACCACATATCAGGACCAGGTATAGACTCGATCAGTTCTGAGAAATCAGCTCTGAATGGAACTTTTGTTGGCGTTAACGGAGGACCTGGAGTGTAAGGCGTAGCATTGTTAGGATATGCAGCAAGAAGAGCATCGTAACCCGCTTCATCCGAATCGAAACAATAATAGAGTTTACAGTTTATTCTTACTGATTTTGGAGTAGACTGTGGATTGTTGTAGTTTAACCGGGTGTCAATCTCCATTTCGTTAATTTTATCGTAAGCAGTCCAACTTGGATCATTAGGGTTATATAAGGTTACGTTAGGGTCTTCGGTGTAATTGAAATAATTGGAATCAAATCCACTCATATCAAAGGATACCATCCTAGCATACCGTCCACTAGTATCATAACCCTTATCCAGTCTTATCGTAAACGTAGTATAATATGTATCGAACCCAGGATCTAAATAAGCCTGAAATTCTGCGCCATAACATCTTGATGGCACCGGAGTTTTTGGTTTTACTTTTACTAATTTCTGATAACTACTATAACCCTGCGAAGTATAAAACTCAGTATTAGGTAAAGTGATGTCAGCAGTATAAACACTATAGTCTGTTGTCATTGCTATAGTGACATCAAACTCAACCTTTACATATCTATAGCCAGTAGCAAAAGGTAATACACTCGCTGGTGTTGGTGGAATATCGGGGTCTGTTTCTGTGAGCCAAAGATCCCTAAAATCTTTAGATTCAATGAGATTTGGAGTCCTAGCCCAAAATGGAATATCATTGTCGATTAACCATCTTGCTGGGATTGATTCTTTAAGTTCTGGGAAGTTCTGACGATATGGGATATCTGTTATTATTTCGGAATATAAGACATACGATGACTGTTTATAGAAATAATATGTTTTGTCATTTATTCGTTTTATATTTTTACCACTATATATTTGTATATTCCATGTTTTAACGTTCCATCTAGAATTTGTTTTATCTAAAATTCTTTCTTTAGTTGAACTTTCATCCGAATAGTATATATTTTCTCCATCAGTCCAAACATCATATCCGTAAAAATTGGTTAAACCAGACCAACTTTTTGAATTCCACGTCGATGAAGATCTGTCCAAAACATAATGGTTAGTATACCATGACATGTATATGTTAGTTCCATCTGACCAAATAAATCTGGCATCCACATCTGACGAACTTATTCCATTCCACGTTTTATACACCCATATGTCATTTGTTTTATCGTATACATAATTTCTATTGTTGTATGAATAATATACATTGTCATTATCATACCATACATAATTACCGTTTGGAACACTTCTGCCACTTATTGGATCATTTTCCCAAGTTAGATTTGTTTTGTTAAATACTTTATGTTCGCCGTAATCATAAAATATATCGACTCCATTAGTCCAAACATAATCACCATAAAAATTATCGGTCCAATTCAGTTCCTCCCATGTTGATGTTACTGGGTTAAACTTATAATGTCCGGGATCACTCACCATATATTTTTGTGAATAGTACAGATTATCTCCATCTGTCCATAAATATTTGGCATTTAAAGACGTAGAAGATGGAATCCCATTCAATGTTATGGACTTAAATATTGGTGGTAATTTTGAAGTTATTTTAGCAACCCACTTATTTTCATAAGCCATTTGTAATCACACCCTTACGAAATATCATACACTTCAAATCCTAAAGTGTTAAGATCTGTAGCGCTATGCATCTGGGTGTCTGTTGCTTCGATAAGATTGAGCATCGTATATTCTGCATATGTTGATTCGTGAACGAGTGTAGTATTGATTACGCCAGTTGTACCTGTGTCTACTATTGTTGTAGCTGTTCCAGAAGATACTGTTCCCGAATATGCAGGAAGTTCGTAGTTGATTACAGAGTCAATGAATGATACACCAGACATTATTGCTGGGTAATTTGTGATCGTATTCGGGGTTATTGTTTCGACTTCACCCTGTGTTCTCGAGTACCTTCCAACAATAGTGGTGCTGTCGTAGAATATACTAAAGTCATCATTGTTGAGGTTATCGATAAGTATTTTTGAATCACTTTCCTCAAACTGATAAGGACCATCTGGATCAAGAGGGTCATACACTCTGAAATCAATATAATGATCTGCGTTACATTCTTCGACCTTACCCCAAACCGCACTTCTTGTGAATGTACAATCGTTGAATGCTGTTTCATCGAGAGTCTTAATATAGTTAGATACTGAAATATTAATAAAGTCAATACCTTCCCATAATACATCTTCGCTCGAGTTTGTGAAGAAGTTATAAAGCTGACCATTTCTGAAGATATCAGAATCCATTTTGAAGATCTGATTATCTACAATAAAGTTTCTTATATAATGATTATTAAGATTAAAATCTATAATAATATTATTTGTATTACTACTATAATCAAGAGTATTAAGTTCTTTCCAACCACCATCGATATTAGCAGTAAGCTCAACATAATAAGTTCCAGCAGTAGTCTTCGCTCTACAAGTAGTAAAAGCTTCTTCGAGTTCGGTCATTGTAGAAACTAAATACGGATTAGCTGCTGAACCGTCTGGTTCATTGTTTTCGCCACCGATTACTAATCCTTCTGGCATAAATATCACTCCTTTTATTTAGCTTTTATTACGTCAAAGTGTAAACTCTGGTTATAAGAAACTTTTCTATAATCAGCGTCATACACTGTTATTACTTTCGTAGTGTCGTCTATAGCCATGTAGAACCCAGCTTTCTTGATGTTAAGACTTGGCCCTTCGCTGTCGTCTACATAGGTTCCGAAGCCACGATAACCTTGTTCGTCTCTTGCTCCTTTTGCATTCATATTTATTATACAAGATTTAATTCCTCCATTACAAATATAAGTGTCAGAGCTTGAGTAGTGTCTTGTCATGTTGCTCATATCGATAGAACCTCTTATCATACAGTGATCTAATACAACCTCATTTGGGTTCTGTGATGTATAGAACTGGTCAATAAGATGTTCATCAAATGTTAAACCTGTAAACTCGAAACAAGTATCAAGGAAAGAAGCTTTGCCTTCAACAGGTAAGCAAGATATAATAGGATGTGTGCTGAAACCGTCATTGTGGTTGTTGATAGCGATAAATGACTGTTCGCCAGAAACCTGACCGAATAAAGATGCGTCTTGGCTATCAATATTCATGTCTCCTATTTCTATATCTACATATACTCTTTTTAAAATACATTTATTTAAAAGCATTTCAACATGAGTACCTTTTGTGCCAATTATCTTTCCTTCTCCACCTTTTTCTTTGGTGTGTCCTGAAGGGTCTAACTTCTCCATTTCGCCACCAATAACTAAGGCATCTCGAATAAGATAACTTCCGAGTTTAACATGTGGGTTTATTATCGAATGATTATTCATAAGGAGAGTACCTCCAAGGAAATTAGCTCCCTGGAAGTCTTCTCTTATAAACATAAAGTTTAAATCGGTTTCGAGTGAATAGCAAGGAGGATCATCATCAATGTCGTATCTTGCATCAATGATCTTCCAGTCTTCATACGAACGTATAAGAAACGGATTCTCTGAAGTTCCTTCACCATCCAACCCCTGTTGCCTATATGACATTTATACTCCTCCTTCTACTCTTGTTATTGAGATTGATACTGAAACAGTCAATGCTAAGTGGTTAATCGGGAATGTAACTGTAACTCTTGCCCAATATCCTGTACCATTCGGTTCTCGTACATATACATCACCTGGGAACACCTGAAGTTTCCTAAGCATCCTTATCGTTTCTTTATCGTACTTTGGTATTTCGGTACTCCAATTTGCTGTATAGCCTGTCTGAGTGCCGTAATATGATACAGGGTTTGCTCTACCAATATAACTTACCATTTCTGATTCCATATTAGCAGTTTCAGAAACGTCTACGTTATAAGGCAGTCTTACCATGTTGCCCATTTCTGGGAGTTCTGTATCACGTCCGTCATTTGGTTTGCTTGCGTAATATTCGTCCCACTGCAGGATAATATCAGTGCATTTCATATCGTACGGAGGTGGATCATAGAATGTCTGAGCACCACTTTCCATGTCTGTTGCAACGATTCGATAGTTTGCACCACCGAGATTTGGATGTGGGTCTGTTACGTTCATGCCTGTCGTGTTGTCGATATTTTCCGCAATAGGTACAAATGTACCGTCATCATTCTTTCGATAGACTGATAGTGTGACATTTTCAGCGAATGTTCGTCCACCGCCACTACCGCCACCAACTTTTGGGAATGGTATAGTTGTGGTCATTGATGGATTGGCATAAGGCATGCCTGCGTACTCAATTTCAGTAATACCCATATCAATCAAAGCGTTAATATAAAACTGTCCAACATACGGTTCCAGTTCAGTACGTTCGTTAGCGATTTCTTGAGTAATGACGAATGACTGGATAAGTGAATACTCAACAGACACCGAAATAGCATCATCTCTAGCATCAAGATAATCTGGATTTAGCATTTGTATAGCTATATATGGATCCACAACTACTGGAAAATCTTTTAAATAGTAAGAATTACTAATACGCATTAGATCCACACCTAACGCGGTTTTAGACATGATAGTTATACCTAAAGATTCGACGGTGTCGTATGACGATTCGTATTCATGACCAGGTATATACACTTCTGGTTCAGTTCTGGTTTCTGAAGCGTCAGTAAACAACGGAATACAAGAAATACGTGACGCATTAACTGTACGGTCATAGCCCATACCAAGGATAACAACAGAAGGCCAATACTCGTCATTGCCATACATAATAAAATATCCGTCATCTCGATTCAAACTTGCCGTAGCTTTTGTTGATGCTATCCATAAACAATTATCTTTGCAGAACTGAGTAAATTCTGATAAAGTCATGTTATTGGCCTCAGCAAACTGTTTAGCTATACCTTCAGACCACCCCGTTTCAGTTTCATTATCGTAATAATCTGAAGCAAGAATATAAACATCGAATCCACCCATTTCCGAACCGTCTCGATTGGATGACAACACAAACCTATTGCCAGCATCGTTTAAATGAACAGCACCATTGTTATCGCTAAATGGAGATACTCCTTCTGGTAAATAAGACGGCATATTATCAATCATTTCAAGTGTAGGCCATGGATCTCCACCAGAACCGCCTTCATCATACTTAACAGCAGCAGGTATGAGATTTAAGCTCACATCATTTGGATTTACTGATCCTGTACACTCGATAATATAATCTTTAGCGCCCATATTAACAGTAAAGTCAAATACATCTACGGCACTTGATCCATTGTTGAGTGTGACGGTAGCCTCGAGAGTATACCATACACCATTGTCAAGAGTTATGTCGCTTGCTGCGATTGTTCTTTCTTTATCTCTTGGATCTTCAACGTCAATTATAGAATACAACACATCTCCAGCTTTTATTACAACCGGATTGCCGTATCTGTCAAGTCTTCTATATGACTGTCTTGATAACACCTTGAAACTCATAGATGTTACAAGTATTTCGTTATAGTGACTATCGAAATATGTTGTTTCTGTTACATACTTAATTGGATAGCTTCCTACAACTGGTAAGTCATTAGTTTCGGAGTTTTCACCAATGTCTTTGATTCGTACGGTTAGGCCTGGTTTTTCGTGTACAGCAAAAGATATAATTTCAGACCAAGGTGAGCAGTTAGCCGCAATAGCAGCTCCGCCTTCGTATGTTACTGCCTTCCAATATATAACGGTTTCTTCATCAAATCCAGTGAGATCAAAGTTCACGTTATAAACAACATTACCATTCTGCTGGCCCTGTGGAGGGAGCACATCAATCCTATTTTGAGGTGATGGCATGTCGTTTATTCCATAATATATAACACATAAGCAGCTTGGCGAACCATTTGGACTGTTATGCATTACACTTAACTGAATACTTGGGTCTCCAACTTCAGCAAATTCCGTAGCATTCCATACAATAGGAGCTCTAAGTCCATCGCTGAAACTTAAGGTGCTCTCGTCATCTACTGTAGACCATGGAGAAAAGAATCCGTTGTTCTGAGCTGATAAAGACCTAGCACGATAATATGCCAAATCTCTTGCAACAGATAGAACATCTTCAACCCAATTCTTTGTAGCAACTGTCGCAGATTCCGCATCAGGTTCATGAAACCACTCAGCAACAATACCAAATCTGTCAGCTGCTGCCTTTCTCTGCTCTGAATCTCTCTTGTATTGTGGGTTTTCTCTTTCCCATTCATCCATTTTGACGAAACAAGAAGTATCAGGAGCCATTTCAAGCTGGTATGAATATGCGTATGAAGTAGTAATTATAGTGTATTCTACTTGTGTACTACTAAACTTGTTCACTTTTAATTTAGGTTTCTTGCAAACGCCATAGAGCATTTCAGTCATTTCTGACCAATCTGACCTAACTACTATAGGATCATCAGCGCCATCTCCGTGCTTTACTTTTACACTACAAAGTCTGGCTCTAAACTTGAACCCATAGGCGTTGCCAATACCAACTGTCGTTTTTGCATTTCCGAATTCGTCTATTAAAGCTTCCAGTGTTCTTGACACAGTACCAACTTCCATAGGGTCGTCGCTGTCAAAGACGATACACTGAAACTCAACTTTTGTTACGAGGATGTTATTGCCCTCTAAAGACACATTCTCGAGCCCCAGAACCGCAGTGGTTCCGAGGTACGAGTCCTGTGTTACAGATGGTGCGGAAGGAGCGTCTGGCTTAGTACTTCCACCGAAATATTTGTTTACAGTGGTATAATACTCTTCCTCGAAATACACTCCTGATCCGTCCGTTCTGCTTTTGGAGATTGGGCGGAGCCTGAAATGAACATCCTCAACGGTCACAGGAAACTCCCAATAGAATTCCCATTCGCGTCTTGAAGGGTCTGCCTGTTCAACTGACTCTGAACTAAGATCAACCCATTGTATTGTTGAGTTCGAATCCAGATAAGAATACGAAGGCCATACTTCCCAATGATCGAGGTTTGGTGTCCAATAAGGATCGTTCCAAGACCATTTGAGCCATATTTTGCCTTCATGCTCTGAATCTGTAGCTATCTTAAATTCGGAGACGTCTATTGGATAAGAGCTCCGCATTATATGTCAACTCCTTTTAAAAATTCGATATATCCATGCCGTTAAGCATTTCCTGCATCTTTGAGTTAAGGTCCATATCAAGTCCACTTCCAGAAGTTATACTCGATAAGTCAAGACCTTCTCCAAGATTAAAGTCAGAAAGATTACTAAACTGAGTCATTTCGGATAATTTGCCTGTAAGACCTGAAGTAATCTGATCTTTATATTTTGTAGCTATTCCGCCAACTTTATCGCTGATTATACCTTTAACATCAAAAGACCCCAACTGTGAAGTCAGGGCCCCTGTGATGTTACCAGTTAATCCGCCAAGTTTGCTACCGATGTCAGGGATATTGATATTCATATCATGACCTCCTTGCAATATTAGCAGCATAGATTAACTGTCCGACAGCAGATGCAATATTTGATCCGTCGTCATAAGTTATTCCATTTATGTTATAGTTGTTTACTGATGGTGTACCGAGAATATCACCAAGTGAGTTAAGAGTATCAACTACATCACTTGTGTTCATATCATGGGATACACTTAAGTTTCTTGATGCGAGTCCGATAATACTATTGTCGAGCATACCATTGATATATCCAAATCCATTTTGAACTTCTGACATATCGAGTACAGGAGTTATTGTTGGATTGAATGTATCCTGATCAAGAGCGTTGTAGGTATTCATAAGAGCGTTGTTTATCGCTGTTACAGACTCTTCGGAAAGGGTATCTGAAGCATCCTGTACCATCGAAAGCGTGCTCATCATACCGTTTACAAGACCTTCTCCAACATATGCACCTATACCGAATGTAAGTCTTGATGGTGATTTCTCGTCAAGGTTCTTCATCATTCGAGGGCCTATGAAGTCAGTCATATCGTCTACAGCATTCTGAGTTTCTCTTATCTTTGAGTTGATGCCGTTTATAAATCCTTGTGCTACATTACCACCGATTCTAAATGTGTCATTAGCATATGCTTCGAGTATAGAATAAGCGGCGTTACAAAGCATTCTCATGGCATCTTCCAAATATGGTATCTTGGCTTCGAATCCATCGTGAATATCTTCGACCATGTGTCTGCCTACAAACTTCATTCGGTAAACTCCATTGAAACGATATGCTTCTTCAAGAGCCGTTGCGAATTTGGAAACTGCCTCAGCACATTTAGCGTATGATCCTTCAAATGCTTCACAGAATCCATCGACAGATATCTGACCGAGATTAGCAAGACTTCCGCCATATGCATCTAAGTTACCGAAATCGATAGCAGATGCGTTTGAAAGAGCCTTCGTCATAAGGTCGAGTGATGTAGCAGATGAAGCTATATTCTGAGATGATACACCTTCGAGTGGTTTAGCAAATGCGGCTATAGACTCACCGAGAACAGTCATTCGACCAGTGAAATCGTTTGTATCGTTGTATGTTAAGAATTTATCGAGATATGCCATTCTGTCGTCATCGTTTGTTGGAAGATGATCAAGGACACTCTCTAAGCTTTCGAATATTGTTACAATCTTACCATTTTGAAATAATGCTGTAGCACTACCGTTTAAATCCTTGTTAATACTAATCATTGCAGCCGTAAGAGTTCTTATATCTGCTGCAAACATGGTTATATCAGTTCTTGGTATCGAAAGGAGATTCTGTAACCAACCATTTTCGGTAGCTGGTATCTTTTCAACAGCAGCACCCATGGCCTCTATACAAGCACCATAGTTATCAAACATCTCTTTCTTCCATTCGTGTGTGCTTATTGATTCATTAACTATATTCATTGAATTAGCTAATGTTTCAAGCTGCGTACCGAATGTTGCAGGATCGTTCTCACCAAATATCTTACCAACAAGACCGCCGCTATTCGGAATAGCATCTGCAGCCTTAGCAAGTTTGGTTATACAATACGCAAATATATCAGTTCTTTCTTTTGCTTCATCTGTCCAGTATGTCTTTCGAAGTTCCATACCTTTCATGAACGCACCGACTTTATCTACTGCTGTAACCATGTCGTCCATGAATGCAGTGAGATTCTTTTCACCAAGTATAGCCTGCTTAAGTCCACCTGTACCGTACAGTAATTTCTGTAATTCGATCATAGGTTTCAGGCAAGCGCAAACCTGTTTGATAATACTTTCGTCGTTTATCCAGTTAGGTTTGAACATTGTGCCGTCATCGAGTTCGACACCCTTTTCGATTACTGCTATAAATTTACCTGCACCTGTTGCGAAATCTGCAAGCTGACTACCAAATGATGCTAAGTCTTTTTCGCCAAGGAAGAACTGTAATACGCCATTTGAACCATACATCATAAGCTGAAGTTCAAGTATCGGTTTGATACAATCTGCAAACTTCTTAACGGCGTCAGGGTCAAGAGAAGCTTCATTCATGGCACTAAGCATAGAGCTAATACCACCAGCTAATTTCTCGCCCATCGTTCCGAATGTTTCGAATATTGGTTCAGATATTCCAAGTGCTTCAATTATCTCGTTAAGTACTGTAAGTTTGCCAAGCTCTGTTACTATATCCATGAAATCAGAAACGATGGTCAATGATCCCTCTCGTCCTTCTGTTGCCGCGCTTATGGAGTCGATGAAGCTTCCTATATTCTTTCCTATCTCTGGAAGTTTGCTTGTGACATTTAATACGCTATTGAGTACTTCTGGCTGATTAAACCATATAGCTAAATCACCAACAAGAATAGCTCCAAATGCTGCAAGGAATTCTGTAACAAGACCAACAAGAGCGAATATACCGGTTGCCTTTGCTGCTGATCCGAAGTCTACTCCATCAGTTAATTTTGAAACGCCTATAAGTACTGCTGCGATTACGCCAATAGACATAAGTACTGCACAGAGGGCTAATGCTTTTTCGAGTATATTATCACCATGTACATCATTAAGTGCTGGCATTACCTTCTCTGATACACCCCAAGCCACAGCTCCAACTACAACGAGTATTCCGCCGTCACTAAGTATGGTTTTAACTATCTCGCCGGGCTTCATATCTTTGAATACGGTTCCGACACCTGTCATAAATGCAGCAACGACCGCAACAGCTCCAAGTATCATGCAAAGTGCTCCAGCTTTAGGTAATATCTTGTAGCTTCCGACACCATTGAGTGCTGGCATTAGCCAGTTAGCTATTCCTGTTGCTACAGCCCCTACAACTACAAACATACCGCCTGTACCAAGATACTGTCCTAACACTCCTTCGCCTGTAGGTGCGTTCTTTGCAAATATAGCGAGTAAACCACCTATAACAGCCATAGAAGCCATTATTGCGATGAGATTGCCAATTACAGTCCAGTCTACGGCAGTAAGTTCCATAGCGTTTATAGCTTTTAATACTGCTCCTGCTTCTGCTGCAATAAAGCCCATGGCGATACATATACCAACTAGATTATTTGCGGCTGGCTTAATATCAGTGCCACCTATCTTAGCAGCTATCACGCCTATCGCAGAGGCCATAAGACCCATCATAAGCATAATAACAAGAATCTGAGTAAGTGCTTTGAAGTCAATAGACGGAACACCTATGGCACCAAGCGCAACTATTATTGCCGCAGCCTCTAAAAGAAGTAAGCCCATAGCGTAGCAAGTCTTTCGAATGATAGTTACTGTATCCGATAACTTATCGTTGTATTCTATTTTACTTGCGATTTTAGTAATAAGTGCTGAAAGTAATGCAATAGCAATAACTGTAGCAACTGCCGCACCCATTTTGACGATATCGTTCTTAACATCGCCACCTTCTGATTTACCATGTATAAGTGTAAGAGCCGCATAGACAGCAATACACAATCCAGCCAGTCCAGCAGTTAACGCGAGAAGTGATTTTATAGTTCCTGCTGGTAACGCTGTTCTTGGTGCGTTCTTCATCATCAAAGAAGTAGCTATAGATATTGCAACCACAAACATTGCTACTGTAGTAAACATCATGATAAGTTTATTACTATCTAATGACGATCCACCGCCAAGGAACATTGAGAAGACTGGGTTTTTCGAAAGCTGTTCTACACCGACCATTGCACCAGCCATTGCAGCCATCATACCTATTATAATCACGACGAAACCGAATATCGAGAATAAAGCGCCCTTATCGACACCGTATCCTGCATTCTTGTCGTATACCATTTTTGAAGCTGCCCAGAACATAAAACCTATCGCTAAGAGTACAGCTACAACAGCACCTATACCCTGTATAATAATTTTCGTATCAAGAGATCCAAGAGCTATTGCGACACCAGCGAGTAATGCTACTATAATACCTGCTGCTATGATTACAGACTTAGCACTTCCTATGTCACCGTGGTTTAACACTGACGACATGAAAGTTAATATCGAGAACATGCCAAGAATTATCGCTATTGAACCTACTGCTCGTTTAAGCCCATTTGGATCCTTCGAGCCAATCATCGTAAGCAATGCGATTACAGGCACCATTACGGCCATCATCAGTGTTGCAGCTGTGATGAGTACTGCACCCTTAACTGCGTATTTGCCTGCCATTTTTGAAGCTATGAGCATCCACGAGAACATAGAACTTATCGATGTCAGTACGCTAAACGCATAGTCAACATCGTGTAATTTAAGTACGTTGATCTCTTTAACAACGAGAGGAATAAGTAAGAATGCTCCCATCCAACTCATTATTGCAAGGCCTGCGTTACCACCTTTTCCTATTCGAGAAATAATAGCAACGGCAGTTATCATACTCATCATTGTGAGGATAACTTTAAGTGCGTTTTTGTATTCTTCAGGTGTTACTTCTGCTGCAGTTTTAACCATTTTGACGAGAATTGCAACGGCGAGTGCAGCGGCAAGAGCAGTAATACCTAAACCACCAGAACCAGTGAAGTTTCGTCTATGACCTGACATAGAAGCTTCCATGAGTATCGAAAGCATGAGCATCATTGTAGTTACAACAGCTAAGCCTCTCTTGATTATACCCATGTCCAATTCTCCAGCTGTCTTCATGGCATCTACCATACGCTTTACAGAGAATGATACACCCCAAAGAACAGCGCCAAGTCCTGGTAAGTCTATTTTATCGTTGTTAATCGTGTATAACTTGTGTATTACTACTAAGAATAAAGTAACAAGACCCATTACCGCAGTAAGTGCGAGTGTTGCAGAACCTATCTGATCAGGTGTTAAATCCTTGAATGATACGAGTGCCTTAGAAACTATTGCAACCATTGCAGCCATGCCTAAGAGAAGACCAAACGCACCTTCGACTTTGAGTAATGACTGATCTTTAAGTCCTCTGCCTATTACGTATGTGAGCGCCTGTAATGCAAGAATAAGAACTACAACTGCAGTTACACCCTTTGCAATATCGGTGCCTTTCATTGTACCTATATTCCTAATAGCGAAAGACATAACAAGTAATGCTGCTGCGACTTTCAAGAAGTTATTAACAACAAGAGAAGTTTTCTTAGCATCCACATATTTAGCTACAGATGTACCAACTTTGCCCCAAGATTTGAAGAATCCAGCAAGAGCGTCCATTGGTTTCTCGAATATAAATAATACAGATGTAATCTTCTCTGTAATCTTAAGAAGCATAAATATAAAGCTTCCTGCGATAAGTGTAGCTGGATTTACTTTTTCGACAACCCATTCAAATGCTGTCTTTAAAGCTTCTCCTATACCACTGAAAGCTGATTTAAATACAAATACAAACTTATTAGTTATCTTATCTTTAACTTTTTCGCCAACATTCGAGTCTGTTCCTTCTTTGTCTAAGCTATTGCTGATAGTTTCTCCAATGTTAGTCTTTATGTTTCCAGCAACAGATGCAAGCTGCTCGGTAACCTTTTTAGCTGCTTCTTTAGGGTTTATACTTTCTGCTATGGCTGTTCCAGGATCTTTATCGCCGAACAGTTTGCTGAATAAACCACCGAACTTTTCACTTGCTACTGTTTTTATTTCGTTAAGTAAGTCTATAAGTCCGTTAGTTATACCATTTTCGAATATTGGAAGTTCCCTAAGTTTATTAAAGAGCCATGTTATCTTTTCGCCAAGTAAATCGATTCCAGGACCTACTTTATTGAGAAGATAATCAACAATATCGTTGTCATGCATCCACTGTCTTAGTGCTCCTGTACCGTTAGCAAGAGACTCGAACAAAGGTCCAACTTCGATATTGAGTGATTTAAGAAGTCTAGAAATAAGACCGAAACCCAATCTTAAACCTGAACTTACTACAAGTCTTATCGAATCGAATACATTAAATAAAGTTATAAATACATTCTTTAAATTAGAAGCTTTTTCTTCATTAAGTATAAGACTCTGAGTAAACTTGTTGAATGCTTCTATTCCGTTGTATAAATCGTCGCCAGTAAAAGGTGCAAATACAGCCTGATATGCTTCTGCTATTGGTTTAACTACTGATTTAATAGCTCTACCAATGTTATATAAGCTATCGATAAGAAGATCTCTACCAGAAGCTTTCTGAATAGAATCTATCCAATCGTTGAGCTCTGAATCAGTATCTTTGAGCTGTACTTCGAGTTCTTTATAAGCTTCGATTTCTGCTTTCGTAAGACCAAGAGAACGTAAATCCTCTTCGCTTAGATCTTCCATGGTTAAAGCATAGCCACTCTTTGCGTCCTGAACAAGATTTACAAGACGCTGAACTCGTTCATATTCGTAGCCCTCTGCTTCGAGAGCTTTCTGTCTTTCTTTGTTCCAACTCTGATTGCCGTAATCACCCTGCCAAACATCGTTAACTACTTTCTGGAATGTTTTGAGTTTATCAGTAGCTGACATCTGGGTTTCGGTGTATTTAGCATTTTCTCGAACAGCTTCTTTTAATGCTTCTCTGGTAAGATTGATATAACCGAATGAATCAAGGCCTTCTTTCTTTATACCCTGCATCATCGCGGTGTAATCTCCACCAAAACGTTCGAGAAGGGCATCAAACTCAGATATGTCTTTGATTATGCCTTTTGATGCATAAGTTTTAGCAAGTGCATTGTTTATTGTGTCTATGCCCATACCAGCCTTGCTAAATGCACCAACAATCTCATTCCATTTTGACGGTGAACCGAGTGCAGTTTCAAGAAGATTGTTTCGAGCATTTGCCATCTTGTCGAGAAGTGGAGAAATTACGTCGTTGACAGATGTAAAAAACTCTTTCGCCTTATCATAGTCACCAACGATTATTTCCCAAGTCTTACCCCAACCAGACTGTGCAGTTTCCTTGAGAGTATCCCAAAGCTGTGAGAACGTTTTAACCTTTGTTGCGGCATCTTCCATTCTCTGAGCCTGTTCCATGAGAGCCTTATTAGCGTCCATGGTATACTCACCGTTCTGCATCATTGCTTCGCCGTATTCTTTAGCGCCACTTACTGTAAACTTTCGTAATGTGGTAGAAAGAACATCAGCAGTGATCCAACCCTTCTGGAGTGAGTTTCTGAATGAGCCTTCTGCTTCGATAATAGCGTCGACATCAGTGCCCATTTCTTTCGCAGTCTCTTTTAACGCATCCTGAAACAGTGTACCACCCATACCAGCGTTTACTACAGAGTTCCAGTCCTGTAATTTAAGAGAACCAGCAGATAACGCCTGTGAAAGCTGATACATTGCCGTACTAGCCTGTTGAGCTGTCGAACCAGAAGCTGCTGCAAGGTTAGCAATACCCTGAATACTATTCGTAGATGTTTCAAGATCAAGACCTGCAGCTGTAAACGTACCTACATTTCGAGTCATCTGCTGGAAATTGTAAATAGTTTTATCTGCGTAAAGGTTTAATCGGTCAAGAGCATCTACTACATCGTTGAGGGTTGTGCCATGTTTTGCAGTATTTGTGAGGATCGTCTGAATTGATCCCATCTTTGTTTCATACTCCTGAAAGCCGGTCTTAACTGGTTCAAGAGTAAGAGCGTTAATCATGTTCTTGCCAGCTTTTATTGCTGAATTTGTAAGATTAACCAGACATGTTGCGCCTATTACTTCAAGTGACGAGAATTCACGCTGAATACTCTGTACACCACTGTTTAATACATTAATGTTCTTGCTTAATATATTAGTGTTAGAAGAAATATTCTCGAAACCTTTTGATGCTCCTCTAAAGTCAAGAGAGGATTTAAGTTTTTCGAGAGTTGTTAATGACTGTTTCGTTTTTCTTTCGAACGAGCCATTATCGAACGTCATTTTAAGGACGCGTTCTTCGACCTGTTTACTATCTAAACTCATAGTGCTTTAATCTCTCCCCATGCTTTATTTAAGATGTCATCAAATATCGGCTGAAGAGCAGGGTTGATGTAATCTCGTCCTTCAATCCAAGCTCCATCTCGTGTAGGATGTCCTGTTTGAAGTATTAGAGCTATGTTAACTCCATCTACTACATTTGAGTTATTGAATTCGAGAATATAATTACTACCCTCTTGTTTAACGTTATAACTCCAAGACATCGCAGTTTTACCGGTTCTCCAAGGTGTCGTTGTCTGCAGTGCATCAACACCAACCTGTCCATATCTTTCGAGAAGTGCAGGTATATTTTTAGATTTCTTTTGTACGCTTATTAACCAGTCAGTAACTTTCGTGTTTGTTTGTGTAGTAACTTCAATCATTTGATCACCTACTTTTTAGCTTTCATCGCTGCAAGACGAGCTTTATTCGCCTCATTGATTGCGTCTTGTTGAGCATATATCTCATTCATCGATAACTTACTGCCTTTTTTATCTGGGTTATTCTTTATTGAACAAACTTCGATAAGTGTCATAAGACGATTGAGATGCCATTTCTCGTACTCCTTTGGTATCTGCAAAGCTATCATATCGTAATATATAATCTCTGCGGTAATTATTTCTCTACGCCCACCTTGAGGACGCCTATGCTGGATAGTAGTCGCACACATAGGGTCCGCAATATAGGCTTCTATCTGTTCCATAAGTTTCCTGTTTTTCATTAAACGATGTACAACAAGATTTATATTGTTTGTGTGTTTCGTTACCATACAGGAAACATAGTACATTGTTTCTTCAGGCGTTTTCTCTGTCAATGAAATGAAAGGTTTCTTGTAATGTGCCTCCCATTTTGACAGAGAAATGAGAGAATGCTCAAGACTTACTGGTTCAGGTTTGAAGTAGATAAACTCTTGTGTTTTATCGTCGAATAATTCTTCTTCTGGTAATATAAGATTAAGCATAACTCTCACCTCCTGTTATTTTCTTATCTCATTTTATCTTCGAGGAACTTCTTGGCTTCATCTGCTGTAATGTTCTGTGTTCCGGATGGAGCAAGACCATTGATAAACTTAGCTGCAGCGTCGTCCTTGTTCTCGAGAAGCTCCATTACAAGTACTGAATAAGCTTCTGTTGATGCAAAATTCTGTGAGATTTCTTCACTCTTATAGAAGTGTTTGCCATCATCTGACTTTTCGCCGTATGCTTTGAGGATGAATGTCTTGAAGAGGTTCATAAGTTCTCTCTGATTCTGTGTCTGAACAACTTTAGCTATAAACTCGCCCATACCTCCGTCTTTGGACATTTCCATTTCGAGAAGGTCTGCTTTTGTGAGGTTGAAGTAGAATGGTTCTTCTCTTTCTACTCCATTGAAGTCTGTATACTTGATGATTTTCTTTAACATAATTAGTTCTCCTTTTGATTAAATATAAAAGTGCAAGTATGTAAACCAGTTAAGGAAAACACACCTGCACTCTTATTTTGGGTTCTTATTTTTCGAGGGAATTAGGAATTAGTACGAAGGTTCTTATCAGCCGTTAGATGTTGTGCCTGTTGTGAGGAGATCGTAAACCTGCTTTGGTGTTGGGAACTGTGGATCTGTGCCAGGAACTGTTGTACCACCTTCTGTTGAAGCATTTGTTCCGTAAATGAAGTCTTCAAATGCCTTGAGGTAGCCCTTCTGTGTTTCAGTTGTGTAGTCTGTTGAGCAAACCTTGATTGTAGCTGATCTGTTGAGGTTTGTACCGAAGTCAGATGGAAGTTCGACTGGAGTAGCTCTTGCTTCCCATGAAAGTGTAGCTGCTTCTGGGCTTTCGTTGATTGTGCTGTGGTTTCTTGAAGATGGCTGTGCTCTGCATCCGTATACGAGTGTGATTTCATAGCCGTGATCAGTACCTTCTGTGTCGTTACCGATAGCAGTTCTGAATGCGAAACCGAATGGCTTTCTGTTCTGCTGACCGATGTAGATACCGTTAACCTTCTTTGAGCCGTCGCATTCCTTGAACTCTTCAGGGCATGTGTAAGCTTCGATTGTGCAGCTGTATGTTTCCTTTGAAACGAGCTGGATGTATTCGTTGTCGTTAGCGTAAAGTGTTGTGATTTCACCGCCTGATGGTGATTCGTTTACTGCTGTAAGACCATTCCAGCCCACACCGTTTCCGTATGTACCGTCTGCGTTCTGTGGGTAAAGTACACCCATGCGGACACCAGTTTCATAAAGCTTCTGTCCGTCTTCATCCCATGTAATTTTTGCCATGGTATTATTCCTCCTTAATTATTGTGGATTGTATATACGTAACAATTCAGACCGTCATAAACATAGCTTCGAACCATTGTGCAAAAAGGCAACATTGCTAATTTCTCGGCCATTTCATTATCTGGGTCTTCGTCGATGTACGTAACTTCGTAAGATTTATCAAGTTTATAAGGTTTATCATTCGCCTTATCTGTATCTATCGTCCTAAGACAATATCTTATACAAGGATAATGCATCTCGAGATTTGAAGGAGGCTGGAAGTATACGTTTCTTGATCCGAGTAAGTTCTCGAACATCTTTTGCAGGTCAAGTCTGCTGGCCATTATACAAACCCCCTATCTGCATCTCTATTCGTGGATGATTTGGTGTGAATGCTTTTACCTTAAACTTTTTGTTTTTAAAAGTTATATACTTAATATCCATAATGTGATCATCAATGAAACGGTCACAGACAATAGATATGGTATTTGATATGTTTATGCTTTCGTTGACAAAGTTGCTTGATTCCTGAGTACGATAGTCGCGTAAGAGATCACCCGAATAGTGTTTTTCGACTATCCTCTGCTTCCAAACACCAGTACCAACTCCGTCTTTAAACACTTCCTCGTCAATGAAGAAGCCTATATTTCCGGACCATTTCATCGAATCACTCCATTTTGAATTTTTAGGTGAATATGGCTTTTGTTATCAGCCGTTTGTTGTTGTAGATTCAACTACGATAGCTGAGAACGGCTTTGCAAGTGAACCAGAGCAGCGTGTCTCGATGAGATACTTCTGCTGGTTATAATCTATGTCGAAATCCTCAAACATGTTTACAGAGCCGCCCTTGTCTGAACCTACTGAGTAGTCCTTCATGTTAACGATGATGCCGATAAGATCCTTTGTTACACCGTTGTCTACACGTGAAACACCTTCCATAACTTCAACAGTTACGATCTTGCTTACACGGAGAGCTGTAGCAACTTCGCCAACAGACTTGTAAAGCTTGTGACCAATGCCATCTTCGAGGAGGAGGCAGTCAGTTACAAAGTCTTCTGTTGTGAAGAGTGTTGGGTTGCCTGAGCCCTTGTAGAACTTTCTTGAACGAATGATGCTGTCGATTGTCTTCTTTGTCTTGATAGCAGCTGTGTCATCGTTAGCGAATTCAACAAGGTTCTTGATGCTGTAGAATGATTCATCCTTGTAGATAGGTCTGATGCAGTTCTCATCGATCTTGTCGTCTGAAGAAGCTGGTCTGCCGTCACCGAGAAGGATAGCTCTTGCGATTTCCTCGTTGAGCATCATTCTCATTTCTGTCTTGATCCATGAGATTACGTCGAAGTCTGTGATGTCAACAACATCGTCTCTGTCCATCTTCTGCTTTTTATATACTGTGCAAGGCTGAGTTGTTCTCTTTAAGAGTGAGAACACTTCTTCCTTTTTGTAATTGCCTTTCATATAGCCCTTTGCACGAGCATCGTCTTCTGTGATGTCAGCAAATACGCTCTTGATTCTTGTCCACGGAACCTTGTGTGCACCATTGAATACGTCGTCAACCCAAGTTGTATCTCTCTTGATGAACTCAGGTGTTGTATTCATGTTGTGAACTTCTGGGAAGAGCCATTCAATTCCATCAATACCGTATTCTTCGCTGTGCTGGATTACAGATTCCTTCATAGAACCGTATCTCTTAGCATCACCGATGATTACGCCCATGGCTTCGTGTGAGATGTAAGTACCCTTTTCTTCCTTTTCGTCATTGTCGAAAACGTTGTGTTTCATGTCATCTTCTCCTTCATTGTTAGATTCGTCATCTTTGAGCGCCATACCCACAACAGCGTATACAGCGTTCTGTTCTTCTTCTGACAGTTTGCCCATAGCACCCTGGAAAATATCCTTAATGCTCTTGCCTTCTGTCTTTGTTTCCTTGGTTTCGTCAGCCACTGCTGGTTCCTCCTTTTTATCGTCACTGTGAGCTATATCACTGTGTTCGATTGTTTCGTCGTTGCCGTTATCTTCCGGATCATCGATAAATGAGATAATAGCTTCCTCGTGTTCGCCGTTTTCACCGTGAGCCATATCTACATACTTGATGTGAGCTCCTGGGTTACATCCAGCAAGAACAAGAGATACCTCTTTGATGTCACCGTGAAGGAGTTTGTTGCCATCCTTCTTGAGTGAGTTAGCGTAGATAGAGAAAGCCTTAACATCGCCATGTTTAACGATCTTCTTAGCAATCTCACCTGACTCTGTATCATTGAGGTATGCACGACCCCAGACGCCTTCTCGTCTATTTTCAAGTTCACAATATCCAAGAACATTATCTATGGAGTTATGATCGTGATTGTAAACGAGAGGTACTGTCTGTCTGTCATTGTGGGCGAAAGCATTTTCCTTAATTACCAGACCGTCACCGCAGACAACGTTGTTCTTGGTTACCCAACCTTCGAAATCTGCAACCATTTTGACGTTCCTCCTTATGCTGTGTAGGTGTCTGATCCTACTGTGAACTTAGCTGTTGTGCCGTCGAGTGTAGCAGCTGTAGGAACGTACTTAACATCACCAGCAGCAATGATAAGTGAGCCCATGTTGAAGAGACGGAGAGCTTCTGCAGCTACAGCAGCCTTTGTTCCTGCTGCATCCTGGAAAAGTGCCTTGTTTGCATCAGCGTAGAGAACGATGTTTCTTACGTGCTGATCGTTAGCCTTTTCGTACTCTCTTGTTGGTACAACGTAGCCCTCTGTCTTTGAGAGTTCCATGCCTGTTGTGTCGATTTCAGTGTTGTGAAGTTTCATTTGCTATTCCTCCTGTGAATCAATTCCTTGTTCATATTCTTCTTCCCCTGCTGGCATCTCATTCTCGTTGTGATTGAGGTTAGAGTTTATAAGCTCATCTGCCTTAGGGTCATCAGACGGTTTCATGCCAATAATCTGTCTGATTTCGTTAGAACTGAGGATTTCGTTTCTTGTGAACTTATCAGCGATCTCAGCGATGTTGTTTACTGGTACAAGCTTGAACGGATCTCTGAATGCCATTATAGCCTGACCCTGAGTGCGAGCTGTTCTAGAAATGAATTTCCTGTTGAGTTCTGACACCACAGCTTCAATTATTGGATTTATTGTTCTCTGGTAATAGTTAAGTAATGTCTGTTCATCGGCTGTACCATCAAGAATAGACTGAGTAATACCTAACTGAGAGAATAATAAGTTTGTTAAGTATTCAACCTGAGACATCAGCTGGTTCTCAACTGGTCTATTGAGCTGAATAATCTTTTCGGTTGCATCAGTGTAAGCGATACCGTATTTGCCATTTGTGAGCTGGTCTTCGATATCCTGACGCCTCTCTTTTGCCTGTTTCTTCCTTGCCTCACCACGAATCAAGTAGGGGAGCTGAACTATGAGATCCAGCTTACCCGAACTACTTTTTTCGTCGACACTGTCTAACAATGCCAATTTTCGAATGAGTCTCTGGAGAGTAGAGTTAGGCTCATTCAGTATGGAATAAAGAGGATTTTGGATGATAGCAACTTGAGATTTAGGAAGTGTTAATTCCTGTTTGTTTCCGTTTCGGTCGTTATATAATTCTACTCTAACCGCTCTAGGAAACCACTCGAGGACTTTTGCTGTTCTCATTGTTAAAATATTGAAGGAGCCATCGTACGGATCCATATCGGTGTCCACAGGTACAATAGCAACACATCCTTCGTCGAGAAGAGAAAGCATAATGTCGAGTTTAAAGTCAAATCCAGTCTGATCGATGTTCGCTTCCCAGTTAAAGCAGTCATGGAGGGTTGAGTCCTTAATATCGTCAGAGTATTTCTTTGTTTCAGGATCTAATCTGACGTGTTTAAGTTCTGTCTGAGCACAATCTATTGCTATCCTTGTGAGAATAGGTGCGATCATGCCTTTGCTACTTGTTTTTCTGAGTCGCGGCTGATCCGGTCTGCTGGAATACGACTGTTGGCCATAGAAATTCATTTTTGGAACACGGTTTAAGAACGCATTCCAGCCATTTCGAATCCTATCGCCAAGGGAGATCTTCTCCATTTTGACTGGATCCCTCCTTTAGCCTTTCTTTTCGTGCTGAGTTCCGAAATAGAACCCAATAACTGTTGTGTAGACTGTCATAAACACGTTTGCCTCTATCCTGCCATCAATAGCAAGGTATACAAACGCTCCTGTTAGCAAAAATGTAACAACCGATTTGACAGTCAATAGGTTAGTAAGTCTGGTTTTAATAGTAGGCACTCTTAACACCCCCAAAGGGATTTAAATGTCTTTTCTCCTATTACACCATCTTTTGATAAGTTATGGTCAAGCTGGTATCTTAACACTGCACTTTCAGTTTCTGGACCGAAGTCACCGTCGTCTCCGCAATTGCCAACAGAATAACCATCAGCAAAGAGGAGTCTCTGGATTCTTTTGACGTCTTCGCCATGCATTCCTCTTTTGAGAGTTCTGAAAGTCATTGTAAAGTTTTCTGAAATTGTATTATTACTTTCTTCTTTATTTATTAAATTATTATTAATATTAAAATAAGAAGACATATCAATAATACAATCAAATCCAGAATAGTTGTAAGGATACTCAAATACATTTGTAGTACTTGTGTTGTACCAGTTGCCCTCAACGCCATTTGTGTTGCCTTCGAGAATCTTTATTGTTGAGCCTGTGTTTTCTATTACAAGACCAACGTGATCCGGACCGTCTGCACGATTCCCGTTGTTCTCGAAGAATATAATGTCTGCAACCTCAGCTGTTTTGTAGTCGTGGTTGAGATGTTTTTTAGCAAATCCAGAGTTCTTAAACACTGAACAGCTATAAGTTTTTGGAATATCAATCTCACATACGTCATGAATTAAGTAATAAACCTGCATCATGCACCAATGTGTACGACATCCATAGATTTCGAACAGGTCATTTCCTTTTTTACCTATTCTCTTTTTGGCTTCTTTTAAGAAATACTCTCTAGTAGCCATGATATCACCCCAAATCCTTTCTTTCTATTATTCCATATTAAGCGCAGATATAGCTCTCTGGATTGCGTGCTGAGCTTCTGGAGACACTTCGTTCATCATGCCTTCCATCTCGTTAACGAGTCTGTCCTTGGCTTCATCTCTGCTGTATCTTCCGAGATTGCCATAGCCTCTGCGAGAGTCCATGTTACCATTGCCATATGAATAGTTATCGCGATACATTCTTCCTGAGTAGTTATCACGATATTTTCTACCAGAATAACCATCATAGTTTTCCATAGCGCAAACTGTGTCGATGCACTTGAGGGAATGGCTGAGCTTATCAACGAAATCAAGGTCTCTCTCGTTTATTGGTCTATCAGCAAATGATTCGAGCTCTTCCATGAGGTTATCACGAAGATTTCTAAGTTTGTGTGACATAATTATCTCCTCCTTACAGAACTCGTCTTAAACCAAGGTAGTTGATTGTCAGATTTGCGTTCTGTACATCAATGGCCTGTGTGCTTGTGTTTCTTACCGAGATACTTTCGCATCCACAAAGACTCGGAACAGCCACAATGATCTCTGCTCCAACATTCTGGAAGTCACCAACAGCGGCTGGTGTTACAATCATTGTACTGCTTGGGTCTGGTTCTCCGTCTATTGAAATGGAGAGCTGAATTGGTTCCGCTGTTCCACCTTCGGCTATTGCTATGTTTCCGTGGAATGTTACAGTATAGAGAGATTCGTAAACTCTTCTACAACCGCATCCACAGCGACAAGTATTGGATACAGCGTTATTAGCAAGACGAAATATACCTGACTCATCTCTGTGAAAGATGATACCTCGGCTGCATGGTACTGGCGATTCAGTGAACACAACTGGTGCGTTTACTGCGACTGTCTGTACCGCATTAGCTGAATATTCGGCAGCCATATTGCCACCTCCCATCAACCATTAAAACCATTGCAGCCACATCCGGCAACGTTCTGCGCGCATGTGAAGATTGGAGTATTACCATATACAGGCTGAGCCGGGATTGGGCAAGAACGAAGCTCATTTACAAGCTGGTTTGCTGTCGTAGCCTGTGCGTTTCTGAGTTCTGCTGTCTGAGCTGTCTGTGAAGCCTGCATGTTTGCGAATGTCAGCTGTGTTCTGAGGCTGTCGTTTTCACGCTTGTAACCATCGAGTTCGAGCTGGCAGAGCTTATCAAGGATTGCCTGAGTATTCGCTGTTGAGTTAGCTCTTGTTGCACATTCTTCCTGAGCTATTGTGAACTTTACGTCCTGTGTAGCAGCTCTATTGTCGCAACAACACTGGGCAAGCTGAGCCTGAAGAGCGTTCATACCCTGTGTATTTGCTGTCTGAGCCGCATATGATCTTTCGAGGTTAGCGATTTCATTTGCGTAAAGCTGTCCAGCAATAGCGTTCTGAGCACCATTGATTGAAGCATTTACACCGTTGAAGCCGCTGCAAAGAGAATTCTGAATGGTTCCAGTGCTGTTGCAGAGCTGTGTACTGAGGGCGTTAATACCGTCTCTTACAGATGTTACGTTATCGTTGAGCTGGGCGTTCTGGAATCCATTGTTCATGTTTGCATTTATTCCATTTTGACCGTTGAAGAGCCATGGGAATTCAGAGTTGCCTCCAAAGCCTCCACCATAGCCAAAGCCACCGTTACCGAACATGCCGAAGAGGAGGAACAGAATGATAAGACTGCCCCAATCGTTTCCGAAACCGAGACCGCCGCCATTGTTACCGTAGTACATTGGTGCTGCTGCCGGTGAAACGAGCATTGTTGTGCCCATGTTGTTGTTTTCGCCAAGCGCCATAATCTCATTTCTCCTTTGTAGATTATTTAATGGTTTGTGTTAAAACAGCCCTGAATCATTTGCATGAACTGAGGGTTGTTCTGTAGCTGTTTTGCCTGCATTGCTGCATTATTGTACTGTTCCTGCGAGATGCTGCCGGAATTCATCATGTACTGAATAAGTTCCTGTGGGGATCCAAGTGCATTCTGAGGTGGTGGCTGCATTCCTCTCTGTTGAAAGAAAGCTGCAGGATTCTGTACAAACTGCATAAATGCCATCATGTTATTTTGAATCATTTCTATTACCCTTGTCCTTATTATTGTTATTATTTTGAGGATTCTTAATATTGTCAATCATTTTTCGAAGATTCTGTAGCTCCTCAGATACCGACGCTTTAAGTGCCTCTAGCTGTGAGAGTTCAGCGTATACAGGTGCAGGTTCAGGTGATTTCTCTGGTACTGGTACGCTTTCCTGTGCCTGAGGTGTATCATCCTCAAATACGAGTCTAGCCTTCCTGAATATTGGCTGATCAAGCTGAGAGTAGCCCATAGTCTTTTCGTAAAGGTATGGTTTTGTCTCATCTCTCATAGTAACTGTGTATCCTGGAGCTACTGGGTATCTTCTTGCTTCGTCTTCGTTAGCAACGGTCACTATACCACCACTACGAATTTGAGGCTGTACTGACTGAGATAGAACATACGCCTGTTGAGGGGACGTGTTCGTGAGTCCAGGGTTATATGGACCATAATACGGGTATCCGTTATACTGTGGAGCCATCATTTGTTACCCTCCTCAAGACGAAAGTAATAGCTTGGGATCAAATAACCAGAGTCCCAAGTATCGAAGTATTTACCGTCCTTTACAGTAACCACATGAGTTCCTGTAGCGACGATAAATGTGCCGGTTTTGTGTTCATTTGCAAAGTCGGCAATTGTATAGCAGTCCGGGCAGGTGTTTGGAAGTAGTTCCTTGACAAACCCGTGTTCTTTAAGGTACTTTTCCCAGACTGTATTTGTATCTCCCCACATTGCTTCCTGAAGACCTTTAACCGTGAGTTCAGTGTAAACTTTCTCCCAGGTTTTATCCATAGCTTTACATATTGCTCGGATTACACAGTCTCCAGTGTTGATTCCTCGTGGGTTAGGATTGTACGGAGTGAACATAAAACACCGCCTTTCTTGCTAGATTTGTTTGTCATTGCGATTCACCGCATCTTCTTGTCGAGCCAGTCAGTCTTAATAGTTGACTTTTCCTTGTAATCATCAACACAATCATCCATGTACCTAGGTAATATACTGTTGATTGCGGTTACGGTTTCAAGAAGTTCGTTTTTTCTTTTGTTGAGGTCTTCACGTATTTTTGTATCATCCATTTTTAATTTCCCTTTACCGTTTATTCACTTTCAAATAAACAGTGTTTTCTCGTTTTCTCTTTGGATTTGGGGTGATTTTATGGTAAGCAGAGTTGTTTTATGTTAGTTAGAGGATTTCTACGCCGTAAGCTTCTGCAATCTGATGTTCAAGCTTGCAGCCTCTCGCTTCTTCCCAACCTTCCATGAAGTAAACTGCGTCTACAGTTGACATCGCTTCGATAGCCTTTGAGAAGTACCATACAGGCTTGTTCTGTGCTTCTTCAGGTGAGTCTGCAAATATAGTATCAATGACCGTATGTCCTTCTGCTTCGAACTTCATACGAAGTTCCATTCTTTCGGCTTCGATCTGTTCTCTTGTCTTGCCGTTCATCGGCTGTGAAATCATAATTTTCATTTTAATTTTCCTTTTCCTTTACCGTTTATTCTCGTTTTCTCTTTTTGGTGTGAATTTATTCCGTTACGTTTTCATTAACGGTTGTTTCAGCGCCATATACTTCCTGTCTAATCATTGAGAGGTTAGCGTCAAGAAGCGCACACTTAGTTGATATTCTGCCTTCTCCTCTGTAGGCAAGTTCGTTGTGGAATGCTGCGAGTGCTGCATCGTAAGACTCGTAGTCATAAAGAGCCTTTGTGTTGTTGTTCTGTACAATTGCTAAGTAATACATAATAATCATTTCCTTTCTTTTGAATTTAACTTAAAGTTGCTTTTGGAATACGGTATTGGTATGATGTACTTCCAGAAGCATATGAATAATAAATATTACTACCGTCTGACCAAATGTTACTGCCATAAAATGAAGTTAAACCAGACCATGTCTTTGTGCTCCATACATTTGTACCTTTCAGTAAGACGTATTGATTTGAATTGTATGAATAATAAATATTACTACCGTCTGACCATACATCGTCACCATAGAGTGAAGTTAGACCAGACCATGTCTTTTTAGTCCATGTACTTGTACTCTTATCTAAGACGTGAGTTGAAACTTCTGAATAATAAATATTACTACCGTCTGACCAAATGTTACTGCCATAAAATGAAGTTAAACCAGACCATGTCTTTGTGCTCCATGTACTTGTACTCTTATCTAAGACGTATTGAGTTGAACCAGACGAATAATATATATCATTGCCGTCTGACCAGATATATTGACCACCAAATGCGGTTAGACCAGACCATGTCTTTGTGGTCCACGTACTTGTTGTTTTGTCTAATACGTATTGAGTTGTACCGTTTGAATAATAGATATCATTGCCGTCTGACCAGATGTATTCGCCCTTAAATAAAGTTAGACCAGCCCATGTTTTTGTGCGCCATACATTTGTACCTTTCAGTAAGACGTATTGAGTTGAACCAGACGAATAATAAATATCATTTCCGTCTGACCAGATGCAATTATACGATGGTTTAAACGTAGTTGTTGCTGAAATCCATGTCTTTGCAGTCCATGTACTTGTACTCTTATTTAAGACGTATTGAGTTGTACCGTCTGAATAATATATATTACTACCGTCTGACCAAATGTTACTGCCATAAAATGAAGTTAAATCAGACCATGTCTTTGTAGTCCATCTACTTGTACTCTTATTTAAGACGTATTGAGTTGAACCAGACGAATAATATATATCATTGCCGTCTGACCAGATAGCGCTACCATAAAATGAAGTTAGACCAGACCATGTCTTTGTAGTCCATCTACTTGTACTCTTATTTAAGACGTATTGAGTTGAACCAGACGAATAATATATATCATTGCCGTCTGACCAGATGGTATGGCCCTTAAATGAGGTTAAACCAGACCATGTCTTTGTGCTCCATGTACTTGTACTCTTATCTAAGACGTATTGAGTTGTACCGTCTGAATAATATATATTACTACCGTCTGACCATATGTACTGGGCATCAAATGAAGTTAAACCAGTCCATGTCTTTGTGGTCCATGTCCATGTACTCTTATCTAAGACGTATTGAGTTGAATAGTTTGAATAATAAATATTGGTTCCATCAGTCCAGATGGAAAGTCCGACGATGGAATTTAAACCAGACCATGTTTTTGTAGTCCATGTACTTGTACTCTTATCTAAGACGTATTGTTCTGAACCCGTTGAATAATAAATATCATTTCCGTCTGACCAGATGTAGGATCCGAACAAAATTGGTCCGATACTTCCTACCCACCACGATACACTCACGATTGAATTTATATCATACGATACATTAAAATCAGGTGCTTTGGTTCTTGGCATAGCCTGTAGACTACAGCTAACGTTAAAGAAATCAACTCCACCACTCGGAATTGTAGCGATATCAGCCGGGAATTCCTCGAATCCGTCACCTGAATTTACAGTACCACCTTTAGCAGTAATAGCGTCTGCTATGCCTGATTTGGCGCTTACTAATCTTTGTAAGTTTTCAGCTATTGTAGGCATATCACAACACCGCCTCTAATACTGAATTAATGTTGCCTGTCGTGTTTTCAAGTTTTCCTATCGCTTCACTAATTGTGTCAGTAGAAGAGATAGGGAGGGTGCCAGTTTTGGAGTAACCATCACCTAATGGTCTCGCGGAAGCACTGGCATCCTTAACATTGTAGTTGACGTTATTAAGCGTCATATTCGAGATATCTGCCATTTCTGACATCCTCCCCTTTAGAAATTATTTTGAATTAAGACTCGTACGCTGCTGTTGTTGTAGCGGTCTGAGCAGATACTGTTGTTGAAGCTGTCTGTTCAGCAACTGTTGTTGTGAATGTAGCAGGAACAGAGATAGAACCTGTTTCGAGTCTTACACCAGTACCTGTGAATGTACCCTGTGTGCCGATTGTTGGTTCGTTAGCAGTTTCGATAATGAGGGTTTCATTATTTGCACCGCCTACTGAAACCTTAACTGCATCCCATGTACCTGAAGCATAACCGATAGCTGTACCTGAGATTGTACCTTCTGGTGTGTATGTTGCTTCACCTGATGCTGCTGGAGCTACTGTGGCTGTTTCGTCAGTTGATGTAGCTACTGTTGTTGTAGCTGTTGCCGGTGATACTGTTGTTTCAGCTGTTGCCTGTGATACTGTTGTTGTGAATTCGATGTCATCAAGATCATGCTGAGCGAGATCACCGAGTCCAGTCATATCGCCAAATTCGTGCCAATAAGTACCGTCGAATACGAATTCCTTGCTGTTGTAGAATACTGCGTCGTTACCTACAGCAGTTACTGATTCGCCGTTTACTGTGATTGGGTTTGTTGTTGCCTCGTCTACGAGTGCTGTTGTTGTTGCACCAAGAATCTTGATTGCGCCTGCGAGTGTTTCTCTTGCTACTTCATCCTTGATGTTATAAGTAACGCCATTGTAAGTAAGTTTTGAAAGATCAGCCATTGTGTTTTCCTCCTATAAATATGAATTAATGTGAAATTACGATGTTCTCCGGGTCTTCAGGGTCGATGTTTGCTGTTACCTTATTATTCCAGCTATCAACATCTTCGTCCGTGATTTCAGCCGCAGAACCCGCGCTTATGAATCTTAAATCGGCAACAGTATGAACGCCATCGCCAATTTTAAGAGCTGGTACTAAGCCATGTTCGTCTGTATCATAGTCGACATAAATGTACATGGCGTTGAGTTCTGAAATGCCTGTCTGAGAATTCCAGTACTCTGTTGTGTTTCTGTATACGGTAGAAGTTCCACCGCCACCGCCTCCACCGTTCTGGTAGATAGCGTAAAGAAGTTCCTCAACTCGTGATGCAGGTTTCTGAATACCAGACCCATCACCAGTGAGAATTCCATTGAGAATATTCTCAACGTTTGAAGGCATTTTGATCCCTCCTTATTTAATAGAAAGCGTCAGGAATAGTCTTGTATGCAACGTATGCGTCAATCATAGCTGCAACACAGTCGATTTTGTCTTCCCTTCGCTGTTTAAATAGTTTCCTATTGCCGTTTGTATCTTCGAGTGTTATAGCATTACCCATACAGTATTGCATAATCAACTGATCAAATAATAGTATTCTTTCTTCAGCCATATGTTTAAGTTCGCCAAGAGGGACAGATTCTGTCCTTGAACCTTGAGGAACTTTCACTATGCCGAATGGACCATTTTCCTTCTCCCATCTGTCAACAAACGCCGTAGCATTGTATGGGTCGTATCCAAATGTCCGAACGTCGTAGTCCATATCCATTATATGATTGTCCACATCGTCATACACTTCCATCATATCAAGAGTTATTCTATCTTCCATTACTATTAACGTATCTTCTCTTTTAAATTCATCGTATTTATTCCTTAAAGAAGGAGGGAGATTATAATAGGTTTTGTCAGTAATGTAAGCTCTTGTCTTTACACCAAATTCGCCATAAGAAGTTGGGAACATGAATGTAAATGCACAGAAGTCATCACCCATTGAAAGGTCGGCACCAACAGAACAAGCCATTCCTCTGAAAGAATATCTTTTGTCGTGTATTAATGTCTCTTCGTATCTAAAGAAGTAAGTGTAACCTTCCATAGGTATGCCAAATCTCTTTGCGAGAATATCATTCCTTGTCGCAGGGGCTATTTCCGCTCTCTCCTTGTCAAGTTCATATACCTCGTAAGTGACTGTCTTACCTAAATTCGGGTTTGCTTTGATCCACATTTCAGGATCGTTGACTTCTTGAATATCGTCGAGACAATACCACCAAATACTTACATGAGGGTTAACATAATCCCCACGTAAAATACTTATAAGTTCCATCTTAATGTCGTCACCGGCACCGTTTCTTACAGTACCTTCAGATGATGTAGCAATAATAAGGTAATCATCGTTCTTAGAACATCCCTGCTCAATGCCTCCTATAACATCCTCTCGAATATCACAAGAGAGCCATTCATCCACAGTAGCAAGTTGTCCTCGATAACCCTGAACCTTTTCAATTGCCATTGCTCGAACCTCGAGTAACGAACCTGTGATAAAGTTTTCGACACCCTTCTTCGTTGCTGCCAGATGTTTTCTATTCATTCTATTGCCAGTTGTATTTTGAAGTGAACCAGCAGTAAGCATCTTATATAATGGACCTTTTGCTCTAATAATAGAAGTTCGAATAGGAGATAATACCTCTTCTGCAAGCTTCATTGTTGGAGCAACTGTTATTTGATGTGTTGTTTTACTAACTACATTGAGTTCATAGCTATGATGGAACGAAAGGTACATAGATTTTGCAGCACCTCTCGCCACTATCAGATACTGTTTATTTATAAGACGCTTTAGTATTCGTTTAGGATGGTATCTTTTTGTCTCTGCATCAAATACCTGTCTGTCAACGTAATACCACCAACCGTAGACTTGCTCAGCCCACAATTTGAAAGTGTCTAATAAATGCACATCGTCGCCGTTAGTAAGAGTAAGTTCTTTTTCGCAAAACTTAATCCAACCTTCGACTTTTTTATCATCGTAGTAAACTTCCGGATCATCTATCAATGCATCTATTCGATTCATTTCCATTGAGATCTTTTCATTTACTACTATCTCGCCTCGTAGTACAGCGTCTCTAAACTTACCATAGTACTTAGGCGTCGCTGTATTGGAAAGCATTTTCGGTTCTCCTTTTTATTTTGATTTTATGAACTACTTCCTCCGTTTTGTGCTTCGAGCAGCTCACGAAGTTTCTTGAGTTCATCTTCGACATTGTTAAGTCTTGCATTATCAGCAGGATTATTACCTCTTCGATTAGCCTGCTGAAGTTCATTGTAGTAATTCCTAAGCTGACGTTCATTGCTGATGCGATCTCGGAGTTCTTTGATTCTAGCGTCTGATAAACCAGCCATATTGCGAATTTCTCTTCCGTAATCAACTCTCGTAGGTTCGTCAGAAATTCCGAGATACTTCTTAGCCTGTTTTATAGCTAATTTACCTGCTGGTTTCTGAGTGAAATCGTATATGGACTGACCAGTATCAAGAACCTTATCGATTCCGCCTTTGAGCTTCTCAAACTTTGAAGGTTCTTTCTTTACATATCGTGAAAGACTATCCTCAGCCTGAAGTCTACGAACTCTTTCCATAATTTCTTCGGTAGTGAGTTCGTTTCTTCTTGCATAGAGTTCATTTGCATTACTACTTTTGAGCAAGTTCTCTTTTGACTTTGCCTTAGCAGCTGCTTTCTTTGCTTCGGATTCTCTGATCTTCTGCTTCTGGTATTCGAGATACTTAGCTCTCCATTTTGGGTTCTTCATATATCTCTTTCGTCCAGCTGGTGTAAGTGAGCCGTCTGGATTCTGATACCTACGAATTCCCCATTTCATTCCTTTAATACCTGAGTGATATAACTCAAGTTCTTCTTTAGTTTCAACTGTGAACATTATATCACCTCACGTTCCATAATCCTGGTTCCAGTGAAGACGAGTTTCGACTTCTTCGACCGTTTCTTTAAGTGCCTGAGATACTGCACTACTCGTAGGGGTGTCAAATCTCAGTTTTGTTTTAGCACATATGAAAAGTTTGACCGTATCGAGCTGCTGCGGCAAACACTCAAACTCTGACCACTCTGAATCATTTTGAATCGAGAATGGTATTGTTGCCGGTCCGATCCCAAGCTGCATAAGCTCGAAGAATAGTCCGTTTATGTGCAGTATAAGAGCCGCGTCAAAAGAATCGTCCTCGAGATTTATTGGAATGAACTTCTTAACATCTTCGAGTATGGTCATTTGATCACTTCTTTCTCTTCTTGTTCTTTTCTTCGAAAGCCTTATTTACTGCATCCTGAATCTTCTTCATATTATCTGGATCGTCGGTAACACTACTTGGACCGGTTAATACAGCTAATGGATCTCTAATTTTAGTTTTGTTATCAGGGTTTTCCTTAACTTCCTCGGCAATGTCTTTAGGTCCAGCCGTAGCAGTATCGAGAGTCTTCTTGCCCATATCGAGGAATGTGTCTGCTACTTTCTTAGCTTCAGGCATCATCTCGTCAACAATTGTGAGAATATCCTTCTGAATAGCTTCCTGATCTTTAAGCATATCGTCCATAGTCTCTAAAGCTTTATCGCCGTCGCCACTAGTAAACGCTTCCTGAAGGTTATCAAGTCTGTTCTTGAGATTGTTTGCGCTTGTGCTGATCTTCGTAGCTCTGTCATAAGTTTCGTCGAGCTTCTTTCTCAGAGCCTCAGCGTTTGCTTTGTTGATGCCCTTTTCAAGCATTCTTTCCATGAAGTCTTCTCGAACTTTTTCCCCTACAGTTTTGTCGACAACTTTTGATATAGCCTTACCGATCTTTCCGTATGGTGAATTATTGTTCGAGATTTCAGGCATTTTGAGTTTAGTTGCAGCGCGTGCTGGGTTTTTCTTGATAAGTTCTTTGCTTACATCTTTGGAATATTCGGGATCGGTCTGATGAACCGGTTTTGTGATCTCTCGGGTATACCTATCCATGCGATATCCCTTGCCATTTCTGTCTACTGCGAGTATTCTATCGCCTTTTTCACCAACTTTTTTAAGACCAGCTCTCGCAAGATGCTGATCAGCGCTTCTGAAACGGATTTCGTCTCTTGCTGATTCCTCGTCGAGTCCAGATTTTTTCAAAGCTTTTACTTCTTTATTCGTGTTTTTAACAGCCTTAGCAAGTTTTGGAAGTGCCTTTGCTGTAGATGCGATACCTTTAACTTTCTTGTAGGCCTTGGCTGTGGCTTCCATAAGCTTATCGTCGAGTGTTTTCTTTCCTGCAAGATAGTTCTTATACTCGTTAGCACTATAGAAATATCGTTTAAGCTTAGTGCCTTTTGAATTCTTCTTGCCGAGATCTATAACCGCAAAGTACTTGTGACCGTGAGCGATATAATCCGTGTATTCGTTTCTCATATCTCCCACCTCGTTACTTTACGTCTATAAACTTCTTCATTGCATAACCTTCGACGCTGTTAAACTTAACCTTGTAGAAATCACCATCTTCGCCTTCAATAGAAAGTCTTGATTCACCAGGCATTATCGTAACGATCTTTGCATCTTTTTTAGGTTCACTTCTTAAGTTAAGTGGACAAGAAGAATTGACAATGCCTCTTTTCGAAGTTTCCTTTTTCACAGGTTCTTCGACTGGAGTTTCGACAGATACTGATTCTGCAATAGGTTCTGTAACTTCTACAGGTTCAGGTTTCTTCTTCGGAATTTTATTGTAGTTAACTTTATTCTTTTCATTTTCCATTTTGAGATCCTCCTATATCACCACAATGCTGTATCGCCAGGACGTCTTTCGGTAAAGTTGTATGGTCTTTCCGATTCTCCGCCGTAATGGATTAACTCGTGAGTGTTTTTACTACAAGTTATCATAAACTCTGGTTCTAACAGAAATATGGTTCTATTCAAAAAGTCTTCTTGTGTTAATGGTTTCATATGATGGATGAAGACTCTACCTCCAATTGGGTATTCCTCACACGCCAAGTCGCATCCCCCATCTCGGAGTATTACATGATTACGAATTTTGTGCCATTCTTTTGAACGGTAGAATTCTTGAGTGAGATACCTAAAATACCCGCTATCGTCTTGGTGGTGTTTGTCGCCCAATCGAAGGTAGTTGAATCTTTCCTTGAAAGAATATAACTGGATTAACTCTGAATAGGTTCTCTGATTAATCATAGTAACCATCTTCTTGGTAATCTTCGTCTTCGCCTTCACCATTGTATTCTGCCATCGCCTTTATAGCGTTGTTGAAAAGTTCTTCGTTACGCACTGCGGCTTCGAGGGCATCTGTCTTTGCCTTAACCAGTTCTTTCTGGAGAAGTAACAGTTCTCGCTCTGTCTTTTCCTTTTCAGTCGCTAATTTCAGGAAATGGGTAATGACTTGAGACCTTGCAGTACCATCTTTGAGCTGCTGTTCTGCTAAATCCAAAGCCATGTTGATTAGTTGGTTCTCTCGTGCTTCTGAAGATATAGCTGGACGGGTTCGTCTTGAGCCTTCGTCAGAAGTTTCTTTATACTTTCTTGCCATATGGGTCATCCTTTCAAATATAGCGGTTGAGTTTGATTTGCATCATCACGACTTCCTACCGAGTTTTAGATTACTTTAATGTACTTTCTGCACGCTGAAAGGAGACCAGAAAAAGCTGAGAAAATTAAAGTTGGAGGTTAAAGTATGGTATGTCGAAACCACGTCGGCAGAAAGTCATGAGGACACAAACCAAATATCAACCGCCGGTATAAATATCAAG